>Ga0265327_10000176_pt1 | contig 137002 bp, 148 predicted proteins | sample 41621metaG_FD_202089 | JGI IMG/M metagenome (GOLD analysis project Ga0265327, IMG submission 202089) | Rhizosphere microbial communities from Carex aquatilis grown in University of Washington, Seatle, WA, United States - 4-16-21 metaG | ecosystem: Host-associated > Plants > Roots >... | reverse complement strand
ACTGCGGCGAGCAGCGTCCAGCGCTTCGAGATTTCCGAAACGTTGTTCTGCGCCACGGCGTTCGAAGGGGCTGCGTTCACGTCGAAACCGGCGGTGACCGGCAGGCCGCCGGAGTTCGCGGCGATCTGCTGCCACGGCACTTCGGCGCGGGCGAGCATGGTGGGATTGGTCTTGGCGCGATCGAACGTATCGTCGAGCAGGCGTTCCATTTCGCGGTCGCGCGAACGCGCCGTGTAGCCGCCCATCACCACGCCGATCACATGTTCGCCGCCGCGCACGACCGACGAGACGAGGTTGAAGCCCGAAGCTCCGGTGTAACCGGTCTTGATGCCGTCTGCGCCTTCGTAATTGCCGATCAGGTTGTTGTGCGTGATGTGCGGACGGCCCTGCCAGGTGAAGCTGACCGTCGAGAAATAATGGAAGTACTGCGGATAATCATACGCCACATGCCGCGCCAGCAGCGCCAGATCCGCAGCGGTGGTGATCTGTCCCGGATCGGGCAGGCCGGATGCGTTGTTGTAGTGGGTGTCCTTCATGCCGAGCTGATGAGCCTTCTCGGTCATCATCTCGGCGAATTTGTCTTCGCTGCCGCCCAGGTTCTCGGCGATGGTCACCGCCACGTCATTGGCCGACAGCACCACAATCGCCTTGATCGCGGTCTCGACCGGAATGGTCTCGCCCTTCTTCAGGTAGAGCTTGGTCGGCTTCTGCTGGGTCGCGTGATAGGAAACCTTGAAGGGCGTGTTCATGGTGACCTTGCCCTGCTTCAGCGCATCGAACAGCAGGTAGAGGGTCATCATCTTGGTCAGCGACGCCGGGTGCCGCAGGGCATCCTCGTTGCGGGCGTAAAGGGTGGCCCCGGTACGGCCGTCGATGATCAGGGCGGCGTCCTTGGTGGGGTCGGTCGGGCGGGCAGGGAGCCTGGCGGTGCGAACCTTGCCGGTCTTGCGGTTCTGGTGGTGGAACACCTTGACGTGGCTGACCTTCGCGTGACGCGATGCCGCGGCAGCTTCCTGAACCGGGAGCAAGGTCATGACGGCAAAACCCGCCGCCACAGTCCAAGCAAAAGCCTTACGCATGGTCGCGCCTTGTACGGCGCGCGGCCAAAACAGCATTTACGCAGCCCCTATTTGGTCTTGTTAAGATCGACCCACCTTGATTTGCATTGAGACACAATTCCCCTCGTTCGTGCAACCCTTTAAGCCAAAATGATTATGAATCTCCGGGCTTTATGAATGGTTAGCAATCTTGGTTAACGGAACCTTTGTTCCCTGGATGAACCTTTTGTGCGCTGCAACAAAAGCCCTTGACATTGGAAATGGTGCACCGCATATAGGCCATGTTGCACTGCAACAGGACGCCGTGCTGGCCCCTGAAGCGATGCGTAACCAAAGAAAGGGTTTTTCTTATGGCACCGAAGGCAAAAGCGGCCAGCGCTGAAGCGGCCGAAGGCATTGAAACCGCGCTCAAGACGGGCACGGAAGCGTTTAAGACCGGCTTTGAAAAGGCCGTGAAGGGTTACGACCAGGTTCTTGGCTACGGCAAGGAAACCGTCGAAGCCTATGTGAAGTCGGCCACTGCCGCCGGCAAGGGCGCCGAAACGCTCCACAACGAGATTTACGCTTATTCCAAGCAGTCGATCGAAGATTCGATCTCTGCCGCGAAGGCCGTCCTGGCCTCGAAGTCGCCGCAGGAAGCGTTCGAACTGCAGACCGATTTCGCCAAGACCGCGTTCGAAGCCTATGTCGGTCAGGTCGGAAAGCTGAACGAGATCTTCGTCGCCTCGACGAAGAAGGCGTTCGAGCCGATCCAGGGCCGCTACCAGGCTTGGGTCGACACGGTGCAGAGCGTTCGCGCCGCTTAATAATTCCGCAGGCGTACTTTCTGCGAATAAAGGCCCGGCTTCTGCCGGGCCTTTTGTTTTTTGCGTCTCAAAACAGTCAAGGAAACCTTGGAAAAATAAGTTGGTTGCACACCCGGCCCTTCATCCCCTTATCTATGTGGCGGTAGAGTAAGACTTACGGGTTAGAGTCTCGGCCATGAGAGACGACAAGGACGGGCAGGGCACGGGCAACGGCAACGGTTCGGGAACCGGCGTCGTCACGCGCACGCGCCCGAAAACCAAGAAGCCCAGCCTCTACAAAGTGCTTCTGCTGAACGACGACTACACCCCGATGGAGTTCGTCGTTCACATTCTCGAGACCTTCTTCAACAAGAGCCGCGAAGGCGCCGTCGAGATCATGCTGCATGTCCACCGCCATGGCGTGGGCATTTGTGGGGTGTTCACCTACGAGGTTGCAGAAACAAAGGTGGCGCAGGTCATTGAATTTTCCCGCCGCCATCAACATCCTTTACAGTGCACCATGGAGAAGGAGTAGCGCGTCGATGCCATCATTGTCCCGCAGTTTGGAGCAGGCCCTTCACCGCGCCATCAAACTCGCGAGCGACCGGCATCACGAATACGCGACTCTGGAACACCTTCTGCTCGCCCTGATGGACGATGCCGATGCCGCCCAGGTGATGAAGGCGTGCAACGTCAACACCGATGCGCTGCGCACCTCGCTCGTCAAATATGTCGACGAAGAACTGGTGACGCTCGTCATCGAAGATGGCGAAGACGCCAAACCCACCACCGGCTTCCAGCGCGTCGTCCAGCGCGCGGTGCTGCACGTGCAGAACTCCGGCCGTGACGAGGTGACGGGCGCAAACGTCCTTGTCGCGCTGTTCACGGAGCGGGAGAGCCACGCCGTCTATTTCCTGCAAGAGCAGAACATGACGCGGCTCGATGCGGTGAGCTACATCAGCCACGGGATCGCCAAGCGCCCCGGCATGAGCACGCAGAAAACCGTGCGCGGCGCGGATGAAGACGAAGAGACCGAGAAAAACGTCAAACAGGGCACCGAGGCGCTCGAAGCCTATTGCGTGAACCTGAACGAAAAAGCCAAGCAGGGCCGCATCGATCCGCTGATCGGCCGCGACGCCGAAGTCGAACGCACCATTCAAATCCTCTGCCGCCGCTCCAAGAACAATCCGTTGTTCGTGGGCGATCCCGGCGTGGGCAAAACCGCGATTGCCGAAGGCCTCGCCCGCAAGATCGTGAAGAAGGAAGTGCCCGAAGTTCTGGTGAACTCGATCATCTATTCGCTCGACATGGGCGCGCTGATCGCCGGCACGCGCTATCGCGGCGATTTCGAAGAACGTCTGAAATCGGTCGTGAAGGAACTGGAGAACCTCAAAGGCGCGGTTCTCTTCATCGACGAAATCCACACCGTCATCGGCGCTGGCGCCACCAGCGGCGGCGCGATGGATGCATCCAACCTGCTCAAGCCCGCGCTGCAAGCCGGATCGCTGCGCTGCATCGGCTCGACCACCTACAAGGAATATCGCCAGTATTTCGAAAAGGATCGCGCGCTCGTCCGCCGCTTTCAGAAGATCGACGTGGCCGAACCCACGGTGCCGGATGCGATCAAGATCCTCAAAGGCTTGAAGCCTTACTTCGAGGAATATCACAAGGTCCGTTATACCGCCGAAGCGATCAAAGTCGCCGTCGAACTTGCGGCGAAATACATCAACGACCGCAAGCTGCCCGACAAGGCGATCGACGTGATCGACGAAGTGGGCGCCGCCCAAATGCTGTTGCCGGAATCGCGCCGCAAGAAAGTCATCGGCGTGAAAGAGGTGGAAGAGGTGATCGCCAAGATGGCGCGCATCCCACCGAAATCGGTGTCGAAGACCGATGCGGAACAGCTGCGCAATCTCGAAGCCGATCTCCAGCGCGTGGTCTACGGCCAGAACAGCGCGATCCATGCACTGTCCAGCGCCATCAAGCTCGCCCGCGCGGGCTTGCGCCAGCCCGAAAAGCCCATCGGCTGCTACCTGTTCTCCGGCCCCACCGGCGTCGGCAAAACCGAAGTCGCCAAACAGCTCGCCGCCATCATGGGCGTCGAACTGCTGCGCTTCGACATGAGCGAATATATGGAGCGCCACACCGTCAGCCGCCTGATCGGCGCGCCGCCGGGCTATGTCGGTTTCGATCAGGGCGGCTTGCTCACCGATGGCGTCGATCAGCATCCGCATTGCGTGCTGCTGCTCGATGAAATCGAAAAGGCGCACCCGGATCTGTTCAACATCCTTCTGCAAGTGATGGATCACGGCAAACTGACCGATCACAACGGCAAGAAGATCGACTTCCGCAACGTGGTGCTGATCATGACCACCAATGCGGGTGCTTCCGATGCCGCGAAGGATTCCATCGGCTTCGGCCGCGGCAAGCGCGAAGGCGAGGATGAAGAAGCGATCAAGAAGCTCTTCACCCCCGAATTCCGCAACCGTCTGGACGCTACGATCAGTTTCGCCCCGCTCGGCCGCGATACCATCGACCGCGTGGTGGAAAAGTTCGTGCTCGAACTCGAAGGCCAGTTGATCGACCGCGACGTGACGTTCGACCTCACGCCCGAAGCCACCCGCTGGCTCGGCGAAAAAGGCTACGACGATGCGTTCGGCGCAAGACCGCTTGCCCGCGTGATTCAGGACAACATCAAAAAACCGCTGGCCGACGAGATATTGTTCGGCAAATTGAAGAACGGCGGCACCGTGCGCGTCCTGCTCGACCGCGAGACCGACAAACTCGCCTTCGAATTCATCACCGACGAAACGGCAACACCAAAGCCGCCACCGTCGAAGAAAAAGCAGACGCCGAAGGAAAGCGTTTAAACGCGCCTCTCAAGTGATCACCCAAATCCTTCTCCCTCGCCCCCACGAAGTGGGGGAGAGGGTCGGGGTGAGGGGGCGTCGCCACAAGCGAACAGCTTTTTAAAAGCGCAATAACGGCACAACGATCTCAAACGCTTGTGCGGCGGAGAAGCCCCCTCACCCCAGCCCTCTCCCCCAATTGTGGGGGAGAGGGAGAATGTTTTTCTCGATATGCGATAACCTGCTGCGCAAAGGGCAGGGACAAAGGAATGCAAATGCCAAACATCACCGGCGGCTGCCTCTGCGGCGCGCTCCGCTACGAAGCCAACACCGAACCGCTCTACGCAGGCTTCTGCTGCTGCGCCGATTGCCGCAAATCTTCCGGCTCCGGTTACATCGGTTTTCTCGGCTTCGCGCCCGGCACGCTCGCTTTCACGGGACAATCGCGCATGCACACGCTCGCGCAATCCGATGGCCGCCAGTCGCAGCGAAACTTCTGTCCCGAATGCGGCGGTCTCGTCTTCGGCGGCGAAATCGGCAATCCGCGCGGCCACACGATTTATGCAGGTTCGCTCGACGATCCCGCGCGCTTCAAACCTGTCATGGCCATCTTCACGCGCGACAAGCCCGATTGGGTCGTCCTGCCGGAAGGATTGAAGCTGTTCGAAGCCATGCCGAGCTGACAATCGTTCTTTCGCCGATAAAAAAATCTCGCCGCGAGAGAAAGATTGATGCCGAATGCGAATCACCGATTCGCAGAGGCAAACTCTGGAAAAAATCGCCGTTTAACTTTTTGCGGCCATCGAAATTAACCATCGTGACTGCCGTACACATAATTCGAATTCGTTGACTACAAAAAATTAACTACATAAAACCGTGAACCAGTTCGATTTTCGTGCGTTTGGCGCGTGACCTTGTATTACACGGAACCGTTTATGTCGGGCGTAAATCTTCCGAACCTCTTAATCATCGGCGCCGCGAAAAGCGGCACAACAAGCCTCCACCGCTATCTGTCGCTTCATCCCGATGTCTTCATGTCGAAGCAGAAGGAGCTTCGCTATTTCGTGCCCGCCGAACGCAAAGGCCGGCTCGATCGCGGAGTGGATTGGTACACCGCGCAATTCCCCGAAGATGCGGCCATCAGGGGCGAAACCTCGCCGCAATACACGCTGTTTCCCAAGATCGCCGGCGTGCCCGAAACCATCAAGCGCACGCTCGGCCGTCCGAAGCTGATCTATCTGCTGCGCGATCCGGTCGAGCGCATCCTGTCGGACTATGTGCAGATCGTGGACGAGAACTACCATCTCGAAACCTTCAAGGAGATGCTCACCGGCATCACCACGACCGAATCCTATTGGTACAGCCGTTATTACCTGCAGCTTTCCCGCTATCTCGAAGTGTTTCCGCGCGAAGACATCCTTGTCGTCATCAATGAGCGGCTGAGCGCCGATCCGCAGGGCGTCATGCGCACCGTGTTCGAATTCCTTGGCGTCGATCCCGATTTCTGGACCGATGAATTCGAGCAGTCCCACAACGCATACAAGCCGGGCAAATACATCGCGCCGTGGTTCGATGGCTATGCGCCGGAGTTTCTGAAACAGCAGTTGCGCGATCCTGTGCTGCGGTCGCGCTCGTGGCGCATGTATCGCGCGCTGCACTGGCTGTCGCGCGTCGGCGGAGATCTCGTCGAAAAACCGCTGCTGGACGAAGATGAGGATGCCTATCTCACTTCGCTGTTCCAGGAAGACGTGACGTCGCTGCGCAATCTCCTGGACGATCCGATCCCCGAGTGGCGCCACTACGCCTCCTGAAGCCGCTGCCGTCGCTTTAGCTATCGAACAGTCTCCGCGCGGCGGTATAATCGGCGCGCACCAGCAGCATTGGTGGCGAGTGGGGCAGGGTAACCCCGCCCCCCACCCTCAATTTGCAAAAATGCGAAAACAACCTCCGAGACTTTGTTCAATAGAATCAATGAGATGAGAAAATCCGATTTTCCGCCGCCAAGATCCGGCTTGAGGCCGTGCCGCAAATTTGTCACCCAGACCGGGTCTAAGCGCCGCCTCTGAGGAACGGACAGAATGGAAAAACGCGACCTCCGGCTCGATTTCCTGCGCGGCACTGCGCTGATGATGATGTTCACCGATCATGTGCCCAACAATCCGCTGACGCTCGCCACGCTTCAGTCCTTCGCCTTCTCCGATGCGGCGGAGCTGTTTTTCTTTCTCTCCGGTTTCGTTGCCGCCATGGTCTATGGCCGCGCGCTCGACACACGCGGTTTCATGGCCGCCGCCGCACGCATCTGGCGCCGCGGCTGGGATATCTATGCCGCCCAGATGGTGCTGCTGTTTTTCTTCGTCGCCGAAATCTGCGCCATCGCAGCGGCGCTGCCGGACACCGGCTACCTGCATTACTTCCGCGTCGAAGCCTTTGTCGCCCAAACCGAAACGACCGTGGTGCAATCGCTGATGCTGCGGTTCCAGCCGCAATATCTCGACATCCTGCCGGTCTACACGGTGTTCTTCGCAGCTCTGCCCTTCGTGCTGGTGGCGTTGCGCCGTGGGCCATGGCTCGTGCTGCTGGCCTCGTTTCTCGTCTATGCCGGAACGCAAATGTTCGGCTGGAACATAACCACCCATCCACGCGGCGAAGGCTGGTTCTTCGATCCGCTGGCATGGCAATTCGTGTTCGTGATCGGCGCGGCCTTCGGTTCCGGGCAGATGGATCGCTACAAGCCGCTATTGTTCAAGCGGCCCGTGCTCGTCGGCTCCGCCATTGTCGCGGTGGTCGTTGCCGGGATGCAGTTCACCAACGCATTGCATGCCATGTTCCCCGCATTCCCCACGCTTTTCCTGATCGACGTGCCCATCGAAAAAACTGTGCTGGAACCGGCGCGTCTGGTCAGCTTCTTCGCCCTCGTCATCCTCGCCGCGCGCTGGATGCCCGCTGCCGCCCGCATGGCGCGCTTCGCCGTCGTGCGCGCGGTTGCGCGTTGCGGGCGTCATTCGCTGGCGATCTTCTCCATCGGCATTTTGCTCGCCGTTCCCGGCCATGTGCTGTCGATGGAAGCCGACAAATCGCTGATGCTGCAGCTTGCCTTTAACATCGTCGGCGTGATCGTGCTGATTGCCGCCGCATGGCTGCTCGAATGGACGAAAGAGGGTGCGCGTTCGATTGTGCCCTTGCGCGAACCGGAGCGTGCGGCGGCCTAGTTGCGGTCTACGATTTGCGGTGTCTGGCGCAGGAAGCTCGCCTTCTCGACGCAGTCGAGCACGAACGCCGCCACATCGGCACGCGAGATGGAGCCATAGCGATAGGTCTCCGGCGTCAACAGCGCCTCGACCTTGCCCTTCTTCGGCCCGTTGGTCAGCCGGCCCGGCCGCACGACCGTCCAGTTGAGATCGCTCTTCTGAAACACCGCTTCCGCGCGGTCCTTGTCGCGATAGCTGCGCTCCAGCAGAACGGGAAACAGCACGTTGTCATAGAGCCAGCCCTGATGCCCGCGGCTGTCGCCCGCGCCGAGACCGGTGACCAGCACCGTCCGCTTCAGCCCCGCACTCTGCATCGCCCGCACCAGCGCGGCCGCGGCCTGGGAGAACAGCCAGGTGTCGCGCCACGTTTGCGACACGCCCAGCGCCGTCACCGTCGCGCTGCAGCCCTGAAGCGCACGTTCCAGCACCGTGGAATCCCGCGCATCGCCACCAAGCCAGCGCACCTTGTCCTGTATCAGTCGCGGATCGGTGCGTGAGACGATCACCACCTCATGCCCGCGCTCCAGCGCCTCACGCGCCACGGCCAGCCCCGTACCTCTGCTGCCCCCGATGATCGCAATGCGCATGGCCACCCCAGCCGAATCACCGGTCCACTATCGCCGAAACCCGTCACCGCTCATAGCGGCGGCCCATAATGCTGCACGGTGGGGAAGGGCTCGTAGAAATGGTGCAGAAGCTCGCGCCATTGCTGATATTGCGCCGATTGCCGGAAGCCCACCGTGTGCGCCTCAACCGAGCCCCACCAGACCAGCAGCAGATACCGGTCCTTGCTCTCCACGCAGGCGCGAACCTCCATCCGCTGAAAGCCTGGCGTCGCCTCGATCAGCGGCCGCGCCTTCGCCATCGCCTGCTCGAATGCCTTCGACTGGCCGCGTTTGATGTTGAGGACCGCGTGTTCGAGGATCATGTCAGCGCCGCGCGTATCCGCGCCGCCACCGGCTCCAGCACATCGGGCTTCACCATCGTGCGTCCATGGAAATGAAGATCGGCGCCTTCCGAGCGCGGCAGGATATGGAAATGGATGTGCGGAATGGTTTGCCCAGCCGCCGCCCCATTCAGTTGCGCCAGCATGACACCGGGACAATCGAGCCCCTTCTTCACAGCCTTGGTGATCTTCTGCGTGGTCTTGATCAGCGCCACAGCCCCTTCCGGCGACAGGTCGAGAATCCCCTCTGCCGCCTCCTTGGTGATGACGAGCGTATGCCCTTCGACCGCCGGCATGATGTCCATGAAGGCGAGCGTCAGCTTATCCTCATAAACCTTCACGCAAGGCAATTCCTTGCGCAGGATCTTCGCGAACACGTTGTTGGGATCGTAGGTCATGGCACTGCCTCAAAAGATCAGGAACTCTTTCTGAAAGGCCCATACTCCGCAAGCGACTCTATCTGCTCCGCCACCGCCTCGCGTTCGCGCACCAGATATTCCCCCACCGCGCGGCTGAGCCCGGCATGGACAATGTGATGCGCCGAATACGTCGGCACCGGCATGTAACCGCGCAAGAGTTTGTGTTCCCCCTGCGCGCCCGCCTCGACACGCTTCAATCCGCGTGCGATGGCAAAATCGATGGCCTGATAATAGCAGGTCTCGAAATGCAGAAAGGGCACGTATTCAAGCGAACCCCAATTGCGCCCGAAGATCACGCCGCCGCCGAATATGTTCAACGCACCGGCAATGTAGTGCCCGCCGCGCCGCGCGAAAATCAGCACGATCTGTTCGGCCATAGTTTGCCCGAGCAAACTAAAGAATTTCCGCGTCAGGTAAGGCCGCCCCCATTTGCGGCTGCCCGTATCCATGTAGAACGCAAAGAACTGATCCCAATGCGCTTCTGTAATACCCGCGCCGGTCAACCATTCGAATTCGACACCGGCTTCGCGCACCGATGCGCGTTCCTTGCGCAAATTCTTGCGCTTGGATGACGAAAGCTCCCCCAGGAATTCATCGAAGCTTCCATAGCCACGATTTTCCCAATGGAATTGCTGATCGGTGCGCTGCAGGTAGCCGAATGCGCCCGCATCCTTCCATTCGTCTTCGGTGAGAAACGTGATGTGAACCGACGACGCATTCAGTTCTTCCGCTGCCGTTGCCGCAGCGCCCAGCAGCGCCTTGCGGATTTCGGTTTCGTTCGCGCCGTCGCTGACCAAAAAGCGTTTGCCGGTCACCGGCGTGAACGGAACGCTCGCCTGCAATTTGGGATAATAGCTCCCGCCCGCGCGCGCAAACGCGTCCGCCCAGCCATGATCGAACACGTATTCGCCCTGACTGTGGTTCTTCAGATAGAGCGGCAGCAGGCCAACAATCTTACCGCCCCGTTCGACAGCGAGGTGGCATGGCCGCCAGCCATTGCGCGAGGTGGCCGAACCGGAGTCTTCGCAAGCCGCAAAGAATTCGTACCGCGTAAACGGATGCGGATCGTCCGATCCTTCCGGGTTCGCGCAGGCATTCCATGCCTCGGCACCGATGGTGGAGGCCGGACCGTACAATCGGGCTGTCAGATCGGATTTGCTCACGCGATCTCGAAAATCGCCTCGACCTCGCAGGCGACATTGCGCGGCAACGACCCCGCTCCAACCGCCGCGCGGGAATGTCTCCCGGCATCGCCAAACACCTCGCCGAACAAATCGGATGCACCGTTGGCGATCTCGGGATGCTGCGTAAACCCGGGCACCGCGTTGACGAACACGGTCACTTTCACACAACGCTTCACGCGATCCAGATCGCCATCACACGCCGCCTTCACTTGCGCGATCACATTCACGGCGCAAAGCCGCGCCGCGGCCTTGCCGTCGTCGAGTGTTAAATCCTTGCCGACAGTGCCGACATATTTCAAACCCTCCGGCGCCACCGTCACCTGGCCGGAGATGAAAACCAGATTGCCGCTCACCACATAAGGCACATAACTCGCAACCGGTGCGGGCGGCGAGGGCAATATGATGTCAAGTTCCTTGAGGCGCGCTTCTATTTTACCGGCCATGAACATCTCCAGTTCTTTCCGACAAGTCTAATCAGCCCGACTGCGGGTGGCGAGGGGTTTTCGAGGCAACATCCGAACGGCTATAGAGAGACATGACAAAAAGGTTGGATGCAGACGATCCCTGTCCCGCGCGCGACGGCTATGCGATGCCCGCAGAATGGTCGGAGCACGCACGCACCTGGATGTGCTGGCCCTGCCGCACGGAAGTATGGGGCGGGCCTGAGGGGCTGTTGCGCGCCAAGCAAGCCGTTGCACGCGTGGCGCGCGCGATTTCGTCTTTCGAGCCCGTGGTGATGGCGGTGCGTGCGCAGGATTCCGCGGAGCCGAAACTTGCCTGCCAGGGCCGGATCGAAACCTTCGAAGTCGCGCTGGACGATTCCTGGTCGCGCGATATCGGTCCCACATTCCTCACCGATCCCGAGGGGCGCAAAGCCGCCGTGCAATGGCAATTCAATGCCTGGGGAAACAAATATCACCCTTACGCGAACGACGCCGAATTTGCCTCCCGCGCGGCGACCGCAATCGACACACTGATCTATCACGCGCCGCTCGTATGCGAAGGCGGCGCCATCCACAGCGATGGCGAAGGCACGCTGTTGACCACCGAACAATGTCTGCTGAACGAAAACCGCAACCCACATCTGACGCGTCAACAGATCGAAGAACGTCTCGCGCTCTTCACGGGCGCCCGCCGCATCATCTGGCTCGGCACCGGTTTTTCCGACGATGAAACAGACGGCCACATCGATAACATCGCCTGTTTCGCTAGCCCCGGCCGCGTGATCGTGGGCGTGCCGTCGTCACGTTCCCATCCGGATTACGAACCCGTCATGGACGCGCTGTTCCGCTTGAACAATGCCCGCGATGCCCAAGGCCGCAAGCTTGAGATCGTCGAGATCCAGCAACCGCGCATCGAACGCCTCGATTGGCGAGATCGCCCCTTGCAGGCGAGCTACGTGAATTTCTATCTGGCGAATGGCGGCGTGGTCATGCCGTCGTTCGATGATCCCAACGACGAAGAGGCACGCACCATCATCGCCGGTTGTTTTCCGGATCGCGATATTCTGCAGGTGGACGCACTCGACATCGTTCAGGGCGGCGGCGGCATCCACTGCATCACCCAACAGGAACCGGCATGAGAAAGGTCACCTTCGCGGCAACGCAATTCTCCTGTTCGTGGGATGCGCCCGCCAACATCGCCAAAGCGAAAGATCTGGCGCGCAAGGCGGCGGGGCAGGGCGCCAATGTCATCCTGCTGCAGGAATTGTTCGAAACGCCCTATTTCTGTCAGGACCAGCTTGCCGATCATTTCAGTCTGGCCAAACCTTTCGCCAACCATCCGGTGATCGCAGAAATGGCCGCGTTGGCGAAAGAGCTGAACGTGGTTCTGCCCATCAGCTTCTTCGAAAAAGCCGGACACGCCCATTTCAATTCGTTGGCGATGGTCGATGCGGACGGAAGCATCCTCGGCCTCTATCGCAAATCGCACATCCCCGATGGCCCCGGCTATCAGGAAAAATTCTATTTCACGCCGGGCGACACCGGCTTCAAAGTCTGGAACACGAAGTTCGGCATCATCGGTTGCGGCATCTGCTGGGACCAATGGTTTCCCGAAACCGCGCGCGCCATGGCGCTGATGGGCGCCGAAGCGTTGCTCTATCCAACCGCCATCGGCACCGAACCTCCGCCCGCACCGCCGGTCGATAGCCGCGATCACTGGCGCCGCGTGATGCAAGGGCACGCAGGCGCGAATTACCTTCCGCTCGTCGCATCCAACCGCATCGGTAAGGAAAAAGGACAGAACGGCGAAATGACGTTCTACGGTTCGTCCTTCATCGCCAGCCCCACCGGAGAAATCGTCAGCGAATTGGGACGCACCGAAGAAGACGTCACGATTTCAACCTTCGATCTCGATGAAATCGCCAGGATGCGCGCTTCATGGGGCCTGTTCCGCGACCGCAGGCCAGAGCTTTACGACACGCTGAAAGCCCACCACAGCTAACGCAGCCCACGGCCTTTGCCGACCGCCTCCCCGCCGAATTTCGCACGCACCTTGTCCATCGCGTGTTCGGCTTTCGCACGCTTGTCGGCACCGGCATCGACAAGATCCGGCGGATCGCACTCGCCCGTCCCCGTAAGCTGCGTTATGCCTACGCCAAGCAACCGATAAGACGTCCCGTCGCACTCGCGCTTCAGCGCTTCCCGCGCCACGCGAAAAATCCGGTCGGCAAGTTGCGTCGGCGCGTCCAAAGAAACGCTGCGGGTCCGGATGCGAAACGCCTTGGTCTTCAACTTGAGAACAACCGTGCGCCCGCCAAGTTCGGAAGTCTTGGCCCGCGTCGACACACGCTCAGCCTGCCGCCAGAGAATGCGTTCCAATTCCTGGAAGTCGGAAAGATCGTGTTCGAATGTGGTCTCCGACGAAATGCTTTTGGTTTCGCCTTCGGGATCGACAACCCGAACGTCCTGCGCCTGCGAAAGCCGGTGAAGCCAGAGACCCGTATTGCCATAACGCTGGGCCAGCGCGCGGGCCTCCATGTCCTGCAATTGGGAAATCCGTGTGATCCCATCCTTCGCAAGCCGCGCCTGTAGCGCCGCACCAGCACCGCGAATGAACGAAACGGGTTTCTCGCGCAAGAATGTCTTGGCTTCTGCGCCGCCGATCACCGCGAAACCACGAGGCTTGTCGAGCTCGGATGCCAGTTTCGCGAGAAATTTGTTGCAGCTCAATCCAACCGAAACGGTGATGCCCACCTCCGTTTCGATCTTCTTCGCCAGCAACGCCAGCGTCTTGGCGGGCGTTCGTCCGTGCAAACGCTCGGTGCCGGAAAGATCCAGATACGCCTCGTCCAGCGAAAGCGGCTCAACCATCGGCGTCAAATCAAGCATCATCTTGCGGATCGCCTTGGCGGCAACTGTGTACTTCGCAAAATTTGGTTTGATGACGATGGCATTGGGGCAAAGCTCCAGCGCCTTGAACATCGGCATGGCGGAACGCGCGCCCGCAATACGCGCCACATAACAAGCCGTCGAAACCACACCGCGCCGCGAACTGCCGCCAACCAGCACCGGCTTGTCGCGCAATTCGGGGTTGTCGCGCTTTTCGATCGCGGCATAAAACGCATCGCAATCCAGATGCGCGATCGACAGCGTATCCAGCTCGTCATGCGCCAGAATGCGCCGGCTCGCGCACGCGGTGCAGCGCGCAGCACCAGGGCGCGCATCGGCTAGGCAATCTCGGCAGAAGGCGGTCACAGCCGTTCTTGCAGGTGGCGCGGATTGCGCCTGCCGTGAAAGCAGGCCACGACGACCAATTCGTCGCGATGAATGTAATATACCACACTGTAAGGAAAGCGCCTGAGCAGCACCCGGCGTTTGCCAGGCGCAATTTCGCGATGTAGCAGCGGGCGCCGCCGGATGGCCGAGATGGCTATATCCAATGCGCGCAGAAAATCCGCGCCCAACCCTCTGCTTCGGCTTTCATACCATGCAAATGCTTCCGCAACGTCGTTCTCGGCTTCCGGCCGGAACAAAACCCGCGACGTCATCCAACTTTGGACCAAAGCCGCTTACGGATGTCTTCCCAAGGAAGCGCCGTCGATGGATCGGCCACATGCTCCCGTATCCGCCGGTCGATCTCGGCGAGCTGTTCCTCCGATAAAGGCATCACATCATCGTCGGGATTTGCAGCGACGCTGTCCCAAAGGTCTTCTGCAAGCTGAATGCGCTCAGCGGGGGTCAGCTTGAAAAGCTCAGCCAAAGGTGAATTCGGATCCATCGCGTATTCCATTCAGGAAGAAATCTTCGCTCAAGAGGGGCCTGGAAGCAACCTTACTTCGGCAGCCCTTGGGCCACCTCGTCCTTATGCCACAACCAGGCCGCGCCGCGCACGCCGCTGGAATCCCCATGCACGTTTTTCAGGATGCGGGACGGTGCCTCCGGCGTGAACGCATAGTGCTCCACACGCGGCGGAAGCTCGGTGTAAAGCGCATCGATATTGGAAAGGCCGCCCCCCAGAACAATGGCATCGGGGTCGAGAATGTTGACCAGTGTTGCAATGGCCCGCGCGAAGCGATCGTAGAAACGCTCCAGCGTTTCCAGCGCCGCAGGTTCTTTGGAAGCTGCAATATCGGGCGCAGCCATCGCGCGCCCCGTCAACCGTTTGTAATCGGCCGCCAATGCGGGACCGCTGCACCAGGATTCAATGCAGCCATGCTTGCCGCAATAACAAGCCGGCGCATCGGCGATTTCATCATCTCGCGGAGCGGGCAACGGATTGTGCCCCCATTCGCCCGCAATGGCGTGCGGCCCATTCAGCACATGGCCTTTCACGCAAACACCGCCGCCCACGCCCGTTCCCGCGATGATGCCATAAACAACGTCGTAGCCTTTGCCCGCGCCATCCGTCGCTTCCGACAGCGTGAAACAATTCGCATCGTTGGCCACCCGAACCGGCCTGCCGAGAGCAGCACTCAAATCCTTATCCAGCGGATGGCCGATAAGCCGTGTCGAATTGGCGTTCTTCACCAACCCCGTCACCGGACTGATCGCACCAGGAATGGCGACGCCAACGCTGCCACGCATTCCAAGCTTGGTTTCCGTATCGGTCACAAGATCGCGAATAGCGCGGATGGTCTCTTCATATCCGCTGTGCGGCGTCGGCACGCGATGGCGATGAGATTCGTTGCCGTAATCGTCCAGCGCAATGATCTCGATCTTGGTGCCGCCGAGGTCGATGCCCAGTCTCATTTCGCCCCCGCCAATTTGCTGGACACGAAGTCTTCGATCTCGCGCCAATTGTCGGCGCGCAGATGCGCCTGTTCGGCGGCGGGCAACAGCGGCTTCAATCGATGATCGCCGATGAAGTGAATGCGAAAAACCTCCGGCGCATCTTCGGCGACGGAAGCAAGATGCGATGGAATGTCGTCGACAAAAAACACCGGCCGCCCGCCGCGCGCCGCCAGCGTTTTCACCGCCGGTCCCTTGGGCCCGCTATTGGCGATGAGAGGGTAGGGAAATCCAGCCGCCGCCAGATTGCGCAAGCGTGGCGTGGCCTGAGAAATCGAAACGTTGGAAAGGACAAGAATATCCATCCGCGATGAAAGCGCCCGCAGAACGCTTTGTGCATCCTCCACCGCCCGAAGCGAATCGAGATCGGCGCGAAACGCGTCCAGAAGCTGCGTGACATCCTGATTCGCGACCACCGAATCGTCCGCCCGCGCCTTCACGTTCCCGTGCAGGCGATAGCTCGTCAGATCGAGATAGAAGCCCCGCGATTCGAGAAAATTCATGAATCCGTCAACGAACATGAACAGCACTTCATCCGCATCCACGATGAGAAGCGGGCGTCCGGTCAGGGGGGCGGTTTGAGGTTCGGCGATGACCGGATTCATTGGTCGGACAGCACGTGATGGGCGACATGAACGTCGCGCGCCCGGATTGATGCGCCATCGCAGAAGTCGATCAGAAGCTGTTCATTCCTCAACATAAAATCCAGAACGGCGGCAAGCACCACGGGTTCCTCCGCGCGCTCGCGCAACTCTAAATCGTTAATGCCGGTTGTCGCCAGAAACGCGTCCAGGTTGTCCGGCGAATTCGCAAGGAAACCCAGTGCTTTGAGGGCCAGCTCTTCGGCCGACTGCGGTGTCATTTGGCCTTCCAATCGTCAAGGGAGCGTTAAGACATTGGCCCTAATACTAGCAAACAGAACGGTACCCGGGGCACTCACCACCCGGAGTGGAGCTCTCATGGACGCGAAAACAAAAACGGTCCTCATCGTGGAGGACAATGAGCTGAACATGAAGCTCTTCCACGATCTTCTGGACGCTCATGGTTACAACATCCTCCAGACCAAGGATGGAATGGAAGCGCTCGATATCGCGCGCGAACATCACCCCGACCTGATCCTGATGGATATCCAGTTGCCGGAAGTCTCCGGCCTGGAAGTCACCAAATGGCTGAAGGAAGACGACTCGCTCAAGGCGATCCCCGTCGTGGCGGTCACGGCCTTTGCGATGAAGGGTGACGAAGAAGTCATCCGCCAGGGCGGCTGCGAGGCATACATCTCCAAGCCCATTTCCGTTACGAGCTTCCTGGAAACCGTCCGCCGCTTCGTGGGCTAAGTTCATGACAGCGCGCGTTCTGGTCGTCGACGATATCCTGTCGAATGTGAAGCTTCTCGAAGCCAAGCTGACTGCCGAGTATTTCGAGGTGGTCACGGGCTTCAACGGCATGGAAGCTATTGCCAAGACCGAAGAGTGCGCGCCCGACATCATTCTGCTCGATGTGATGATGCCCGGCATGGATGGCTTCGAAGCCTGCCGCCGCATCAAATCCAATCCCAAGACCGCGCATGTGCCGGTCATCATGGTCACCGCACTCGATCAGCCAAGCGACCGTGTGGCCGGGCTTGAAGCTGGCGCCGACGATTTCCTCACCAAGCCGGTGGATGACGCAGCCCTGTTCGCCCGCGTCCGCTCCCTGGTGCGCCTGAAGATGATGACCGATGAGCTCCGCATGCGCGAAAGCACCGGTCAGAGCATGGGCCTGCTCGATCCCGCCGAAACGCTCATCGAAAACGCCCCCACGGGCCGCGTGCTGGTGATCGAAGACCGGCCGGAATCCGTGGCCTGGTTCAACACCGCGCTCAGGCCCGCCAACGAAGTCGCAGCCGTCGACACATTCGAAGAAGCACTCGTGCGCGTGAAGGGCGGCGATTACGATCTGATCGTGGTCAGCCTCGGCATGCGCGGCTTCGATGGCCTGCGCCTCTGCTCGCAACTTCGTTCGCTCCCCGAAGGCCGCAACGTGCCGATCCTTGTGGTGGTCAGCGAAGGCGAGCGCCGCAAGCTCACCCAGGCCCTCGAAATGGGCGTGAACGATTATCTCACACGTCCCGTCGACAAGAACGAATTGACAGCGCGCGTCCGCACCCAGCTCCGCAAGAAGCGTTATGCGGACCGCCTGCGCCACAACGTTCAGCTCAGCCTCGAAATGGCGATCACCGATCAGCTCACCGGTTTGCACAACCGGCGCTACATGGAACGCCATCTGTCGACCCTGATCTCCAATGCCGGAAAGTCGGGCAGGCCGCTCGCCTTCCTGATCATGGATATCGACTACTTCAAGTCGGTCAACGACACCTATGGCCACGACATGGGCGACGAAGTGCTGCGCGAATTCGCGTCCCGCATCGGCGCGAACGTCCGCGGCATCGATCTGGCCTGCCGTTATGGCGGCGAGGAATTCGTGGTGGTCATGCCCGACACCGATATTTCGTTCGCCTATATGGTGGCCGAACGCCTGCGCCGCAGCGTGGAAGCCAATCCGTTCGAGATCAGCCGCGATCCCCGCAAGCTGAACGTCACCATCAGCATCGGCATCGCATCTTCGGAAGGCGAGCGGGATACGGCCGAAGCACTGCTGCATCGCGCCGATCAGGCGCTGTATCGCGCCAAGCGCGATGGCCGCAACCGCGTCGTGGCGGATGCCGCCTGATCAGCTTTCCTGAAGCGCCAGCTCTTCCAGCTTTTCCTGAACCTTGTCGATCACCCTGATGATCGCTTCGGAATCCTGCGCGCCCTGTAGCAGGAATTTGTTGGCGAAGATGAAGGTCGGCACGCCCGAAATCCCCATCTCGTGGGCAAGCGCATCTTCGCGGTCGATCAGTGCGCGGTCGTCATCCGTCGCCAGCAGTTGTCCCACGAGTTCGGCATCCATATCGGCCTCGCTCGCGATTTCGGCGAGCACGACAGGGCTTCCGATATCGCGCCCCTGTTCGAAATAGGCCCGGAACAGCCGTTCGACCACGTCATCCTGCACGCCCGCTGTGGCTGCCCAGCGGATCAGGCGATGGGAATCCGTCGTGTTCGGACGTTTCTCGATGCTGTCGAACGCGAAGTCGATGCCTTCTGCGACACCTGCCTGCCGCAACGCATCGCCCATCGCCTTGGCTTGGGGATTGTCGCCGAACTTGGCCTTCATATACGCCTTGCGGTCGACGCCTTCGAACGGAACCTGCGCGTCCAGCCGATAGGGCCGCCAGCTGATTTCGAAAGGCATATCGGGCCGTTGCGCGAGTGCCCGCTCCAACCGGCGTTTGCCGATGAAGCACCACGGACAGACCGTGTCTGAAACGATATCGATTTGCATGGCCACACTTTAGCCCGGCGCGGAAACCGGCGAAAGCCGTTGCGCCGGGCCTCCGGATGGTGTTTCGAGAAGGAATTGATATCGACGGAGAATTCTTATGTCCAAAGAACTTGCGGGCAGAACCGCCTTTGTGACCGGCGCAACCAGCGGTTTGGGCAACCGTTTCGCGCGCATTCTGGCCGGTGCCGGGGCAGCCGTGGCCGTTGCGGGCCGGCGGAAAGACCGGTTGCAGGCCCTGAAATCCGAAATCGAAGCCGCCGGCGGACGCTGCGAAATCGTCGTGCTCGATGTGACCGATGCAAGCAGGATCGTTCCCGCATTGGACGAAGCAGAAAAAGCGCTCGGCCCCATCGACATCCTCGTCAACAACGCAGGCATGAACAGCTTCGGCATGGTTGTCGATCTTCCCGACGAAGGGTTCGATGCCGTGATGAACACCAATCTTCGCGGCCCGTTCTTTCTGGCGCGCGAAGTGGGCCGCCGCATGATCGCGCGCGGCGTCAAAAGCGGCCGCATCATCAACATCGCGTCCATCGGCACGTTCAAAGTGCTGCCGGGACTGACCGCCTATTGCATCTCCAAAGCCGCCATCGGGATGATGACGAAATGCCTTGCGCGCGAATGGGCGCGCTACGACATCAATGTCAACGCGATCTGTCCGGGTTATATCGAAACCGAACTCAACAGCGATTGGTTCGCCAGCGAAGGCGGAAAGAAGCAGGTCAATGCCTTCCCCCGCAAACGCCTCGCCAAAGAACAAGATCTGGATGAAATGCTGTTGTTGCTGGCGTCCGAGAAATCGCGGTCGATCACCGGCTCTCTGCTGACCGTCGACGACGGCCAATCATTGTGACGGTTCGCCGTCTTCGCCCGGAATGCGAATGCTCGCATCGTTGCTTTCGCCATCGATGCGTATCTCGCTGATCCGCGGGCCGGGCAGGGGGGCGATTGTCTTGGCCTCGACCGGCACCAGCGACTGAATCACCGCCGCATCCGGCGGCGGCGGAACCGCGACGAATTCGAACGTCATCACGTGCATGTCTTTCGAAAGCTTGGCGCGCAGGTGCGGGCTCGTCCATCCGCCGCTGCGGACGGCGCCATGCGCGGTGACCACCAGTCTGCCTTCATCGGTTGTGGCGGTCACCGAATCCACTTTGTAGACGGGTTCCTGGGACGTGGCTTTGTGCGATGCGGCAAAGGCCGGCGCTGTTGCCAAAACCGCTGCAAAACCAATCGCGAAACTGACTCTGTTTACCTGCATAAGACCGCCAGCTAAGAGATGAAATACGGCGCAATTGAGATAGGGAGTGGGGCCATGGGTCCGTTGCAGGGCATCAAGGTTGTAGAGTTCCAAGGTATCGGGCCAGGCCCGTTCACCGCAATGCTACTTTCTGACATGGGAGCAGATGTCATCCGTGTGGATCGCAAGGGCGGACGCACGCCCAACAAGACCGAAATCACCTATCGCGGACGCAAGGCCGTCGCCTTCGACCTGAAGAAACCCGAAGCGGTCGAAGCCGCGCTCAAACTGATCGGCGAAGCGGACGCGCTGATCGAAGGGTTCCGTCCCGGCGTGATGGAACGCCTCGGTCTCGGCCCGGATGTTTGCCTCGCGCGCAATCCCAAACTCGTCTACGGCCGCATGACAGGCTGGGGCCAGACAGGCCCGCTCGCGCTCGCCGCCGGTCACGACATCAATTACATCGCGCTCACCGGCGCCCTCCACGGCATCGGCAACGCCGGAAAGAAACCGGTTCCGCCGCTCAATCTGGTCGGCGATTTTGGCGGCGGCGCGCTCTATCTGGCCTTCGGCATGGTGTGCGGATTGGTGGAAGCCAAGCGTTCCGGCAAGGGGCAGGTCGTCGATGCCGCGATGACGGATGGTGCTGCCTCTCTCATGTCGATGTTCTACGGCATGAACGCGATGGGCATGTGGCGCGACGAACGCGGCGTGAACCTTTTGGATTCGGGCGCGCATTTCTACGACACCTACGAAACCAAAGACGGCAAATACGTTGCCATCGGTTCCATCGAGCCGCAATTCTATCGCGAGCTGCTGCAAAAGACCGGCATCACCGATTCCGCTTTCGAAATGCAGATGGATCCGAAAGGCTGGGCCGCGCTCAAGGAAAAACTCACCGCCGTCATCAAGACCAAAACCCGCGACGAGTGGGATGCGATCATGCTCGGCAGCGATGTTTGCTACGCCCCTGTGCTTTCGCTCAAGGAAGCGCCGAAGCATCCGCACAACGTCGCCCGCGAAACCTTTGTGGAGATCGACGGCGTGGTCCAGCCCGCGCCCGCGCCGCGCTTCTCGCGCACCCCGCCCAAAGTGCAGGGCGGCGTGACGGGCCCGGAAAACGACACCGCGCTTTCCGCCTGGGGCTTCAGCCGGGCAGACATCGACAAACTCTCGCAGGTTGGCGCGATCTGACATGCGTTTTCTTCCAGGCACGGATTCCCGCAGGCGCATCTATCTGATGCGCCACGGACATGTGGATTATCTGACGCGCCAGACCCTCGAAACCGGCGCGCTCAGCGAAGTGATCCTCACCCGCCGCGGCCAGCTTCAGGCGGAAGCGGCGGGGCGCGCCTTTGCCAGCGTGCAATTCGACCGCGCGATCTGCTCCGGTTATCCGCGCACCAAACAGACGGCGGAAGGCGTGATGACCTTCCTGAAAAATCCACCGTCACTGGAAATCGATCCGGGGCTGGTCGAAATCCACGGCGGCAAACTTCCGCCGCTCAGAAGCCGCGAAGACCTCATCCGCGCGATGAATGCCTATTTCGAACGCGCGCACGAACCCGGCGCCACCAATCACGAAGGCGGCGAAGTGTATCTCGAAGCGCAAGCCCGCGCCGTGGCCTCCATCGAACGCCTGCTGTCGCAGCCGGATTGGCACACTTCACTTGTCGTGGCGCATGAAGGCATCAACCGCCTGATCCTAAGTTGGGCCTGCGGCGCGGGCCTCAACGCCATGAGTTCGTTCGAACAGGACACCGGCTGCATCAACGTGATCGATTTCGATCTGGGCGGGCAGGGCGGCGTACGCCGTTCGCTCATCAAGGCGGTGAACCTGACGCCCTACAATTATCTCAAGCAAGGGATGAACATGACCAGCCTCGAAGCGATCTTCGAGCGGGGCATAAATGATACTCCGCCGGGTTGAATATTAGGACACACCCTCGCCCCCATCGGGGGAGAGGGCCGGGGTGAGGGGGTGTTTCCACAAGCAAAGCCGTTTCAGAACGCGCAACACCGGCACAACGATTTCAACATTCGTGGGGCGGAGAGTCCCCCTCACCCCAACCCTCTCCCCCACTGCGTGGGGGCGAGGGAGAAGTCCTTTTTAAATATCGAGTTCGCACCAGATGGGAACATGATCGCTCGGCTTATCGCCGCCGCGAACATATTTGTCGATCTCGCATTGCTTCAGGCGGTCGGCCGCCTGCGGTGACAGCAGGATGTGGTCGATGCGAATACCATTGTCCTTCTGCCACGACCCCGCCTGATAATCCCAGAACGTGTACTGGTTGGTCTCGGCGTGGCAGGCGCGGAACGCATCGGTGTAGCCCAGGTTCACCACGCGGCGCAGCGCTGCGCGCGATTCCGGCTGGAACAACGCATCGTTGAGCCATGCCTTGGGATTGTGAACGTCGTCTTCCGTCGGAATGACGTTGTAATCGCCCATCAATGCCACAGGTTCTTCGAATGCCAGCAAATCGCGCGCCCGCAACTTCAACCGTTCCAGCCACCCAAGCTTGTATTTGAACTTGTCGGTACCGATGGGATTGCCGTTGGGTGCATAGATCGAAGCCACGCGCACAATCCCGTTCTTCCCTCTCACAATCGCTTCGAGATAGCGTGCATGATCGTCCCCATCGCCGCCGGGCAGGCGCGGTGTGACGTCTTCCAGCGGGCTCTTGGAAAGAATGGCGACGCCGTTATACGTCTTTTGTCCGTGTACGGCGCAATTGTAGCCGAGGTCTTCAAACGTCTCGCGCGGAAACGCGTCATCGACGCATTTGATTTCCTGCAACACCACCACGTCGGGATTGGCAGCCTTGAGCCAGGCCTGCACCGGCTCCAGCCGCGCCTTGACCGAATTGACGTTCCAGGTGGCGATTTTCATGTGTAATTTTTTTGGGGGTAAACGGATTTCTGTGTTCATCTTAGTCAGATTCCCACCCGGAACCAGAATGCATTTCCAAAAATGTTCGGGGTGTTGCGCCGCTCAAGGGGCCAAAGTTAGGTTTTCAATCGGCAGCCTGCTCAAGACTACATCCTTCGAATGATATCGCTGGGGCAGGTGGGATGAAAAAGCCCGAGTGTCCACCCGAACGATTTCGTCCGAGCCATATTCCGGAACGATATGGATGGAATATCCCGCCGCCGAAGCCATATCTCAAAACGTTCGCGAGATTTTCGGCTTCCGGCTGAGCGCTTTATGCATTCGATATGATGATCGCTCGAGTTGCTTTTTTGATATGAGCTAACGTGAAATTCCATAAAATTCTCCGATGATGTTAGCCGCACTTTGATCAGTCAGAAATTGTTCCAGAAATATGTCGGGAGGGGCCTGGCTGCAGTCCAATGCCCGGCGATCCGACGCCGCAGAGTCGCGGGCCCGCTGCAATCGTAATTATTTGTTCAGCAATTGTGTTGCTACTATTGGTATTGCCGCGGCGGCTATAGGTTCAGCAAAGGCGCAGTATGAAGGCGTATGTATGGGGGCTGGATCTTGTCCGTTTTGCTGCCGCTTTGATGGTGGTGATGTTTCATTTTAGTTGGCAGCAGTCCAACCCGCAAATTGGTTTCGATGCCGGTTGGATAGGCGTAGAGATATTCTTCGTAATTTCCGGTTTTGTCATAATGGGTTCGGCGGCAGATGCCACACCCATCGAATTTGCCGAGCGCCGTATCGCTCGGCTCTATCCGGCGGCGATTGCCTGTGCGTTACTGAATTTATCGGTTCTTTTGCCATTCGGCTATTTGGCAGAGGCGTACGGTTTGCATGTTCGGGAGGGAATAGTCGAGTTTGTCAGTTCTGTTTTGCTATTTGGAAGGGTATTTCAAGTCAGTGCGTTGTGGACGATACCTGTTGAATTGGCATTTTACTCGTTGGTGATGTTTATCTTGATCGCCGGCGATATTCGTCGCGTGACGATGCTGTCCGCTCTATTGATCGGTTGGAGCGCACTGTATCTGATCCCTTCAGCGCTAAGTGTATATGGGCTAAGTTCATTTTATGTGGGCCCGTTGGGCTTTGCTTCTCAACTCACTCTTGTGGGGCACGGCTGTTTCTTTGGCGTAGGGATACTGATTTGGAAAGTATTTAACCGGCGCACAAGTGCGGTTGAATCGGTTGTGCTCGCAGCCGGGATACTTTTGTGTTGTGTAGAGATTCTGGTCCGGTCAGCAAGATTGCTGCCGGATTATGATTTTCCGGTTCGGCTTTCGGCAATGGCAGGTTCGGCGCTAGCGGCATTCTCTATCTCGATTGTCGTTATCTGGGGCGCCGGCCGGATCAACAATCGTATCACGCTTCCTCCCCTCCTAAGCCTGTCTTTCCGTAAACTCGGGTTGATGACCTATCCGCTGTATTTAACGCATGAAGCGGTGGGCGGGGTGACCTACGGTTTTTTCAGGCAAATGGGATATGGACAGGGACCAGCTTTCCTGGCTGGGCTTGGAATGAGCTTGGCGGCGAGCCTAGTCATCGTATCGGCTGTCGAACCCTCTTTGCGGCGCTGGTTGATGGGGATGCTTCACCCGTCGTTGGAGCGGCTTACGAGCTCGGGATCATTCGGCGGAGCGCTCGGCACGTTCCGCTCTTGAATGTGATTGATCGCAGCCGCGATATTTCATTTCGACAGATGTTCGGATACAGCCATGTGGTGATCCGCCAACAGCAGATCAGGCGACCTTTAAACCGAAAAACTCGTCCCGCACCCGCACGACGAACTGGCATTCGGATTGTTCACTTTGAACGCCGCGCCGATCAGGTCGTCGGCGAAATCCAGTTCCGCGCCTTGCAGGAAGTCGAGCGACATCGGGTCCACCAGCACCGTCGCCCCGTCGCGTTCGATCACCAGGTCGTCGTCCATGCGGGTGTCGTCGAGGGTGAAGGTGTATTGGAAGCCGGAGCAGCCGCCGCCCGTCACGGCCAGGCGCAGCATCACGGGTTCGCTCTCGGCCTTCAGGATTTCCGCGATGCGCTTGGCCGCGCGGGCCGAAACCGTCATGGAGGTGGGGGTTGCTGTTTGGGCGTCCATAGGCCCTATGTAGTCATTGCCGAAGCACTCCGCAAAGGCCATGGAAACCCTGCCCGGACGCCTCCTTCCCCCCCTGTTCGAGCCGCCCGCGGCCAAGGCGCCGTTTGCCACCCGGCCTGCCGACAGCCGGGGCCGTTTCCACGCGGAACCCGAAAGCCCCACCCGCACCTGTTACAGCCGAGACCGGGACCGGATCATCCATTCCGCCGCCTTCCGCAGGCTCAAGCACAAGACGCAGGTCTTCGTTGAGCACGAAGGCGGCGATTATCACCGCACGCGGCTCACCCATTCCCTGGAAGTGGCCCAACTCGCCCGTTCCATGTCGCGCGTGCTCGCGGTGGACGAAGATCTCGCCGAGGCGCTCGCCCTTGCGCACGATCTCGGCCACACCCCGTTCGGTCATGCGGGTGAAGCGACACTGAGCAAAGTCACTGCCTCCATCGGCGGCTTCGATCACAACGCCCATGCACTGCGGCTCGTCACCAAACTCGAACATCGCTACGCCGATTTCGACGGATTGAATCTGACGTGGGAAACGCTCGAAGGGCTGGTGAAACACAACGGCCCGCTGACCGGTAAAAAACTTCCCGCCCCGATTTCCAGTTTCGATGCGCGGATGAAGCTCGATCTGGATTCATGGCCCGGACTGGAAGCGCAGATCGCGGCATTGGCCGATGACATCGCTTATGTGAATCACGACATCGACGATGGATTGCGCGCGAAATTGTTTTCGGTCGACGATTTGCGCGATGCACCGCTCGCCGGCCTCGACGTTCGCGAGGTGATGGAGAAATACGGTTCGCTCGAACTGGGCCGCTTCATCGGCGAACTCGTTCGCCGGTTGATGGGGCGGCTGGTGGGCGATCTGATTTCCGAAACGCGGGCGCAACTGGCAAATGCCAACCCAAAGTCGGCGGCGGATGTGCGGGCCCAGGGCAGGGCGCTCGCACGCTTTTCGGGTTCGATGGCCAAGGACATCCGTGCACTGAAGGATTTCCTGTTCGCGCACATGTACCGTCATCCGCGTGTCATCGCGCCCGTCGAAAAAGCGCAGCAAGTCGTAGAGGACCTGTTTACCGCCCTCAGCACCGACCCGGGACTTCTGCCGCCGGATTGGGCTGCACTGTGTGGGGCTCCGGGCGATGCCGTCACCGGGGGCGTGGTGCGCGACTACATTGCCGGTATGACCGACCGCTACGCCCTTGAGGAATACGGCCGCATCTTCCATAGGGAGATAGAACTGTGACAGGGCGGCGGCCGGGATGGTAATAGTCCTGCCGCTGTCTGGATTCTGTGGAGTTGGGACTCATGGCCAGAATCGAACCGGGCCTTTACGAGCCTTCGGATGACGTCCGCGTATTCGACGGCGCGGAGGACGATTATGACGACGAAGGCTCCCGGCTTCCGCTTCTGATCGTTATCGCACTTCTGGTGCTCGCGGCTTTCGCGGGTGTCGTCTGGCTGGCCTACACGCAGGGCGTGCAGCGCGGGCGGCAGGATGTGCCCCGCGTGATCGCCGCGGAATCCGGCCCTGTGAAGACCTCGCCGGATCAGCCAGGCGGGGCGGCGAACCCCTACAGGGGCCTCAAGATCTACAACAACAAGGCGCCCGCCGACACGCAGCAGGCCAAGGGCGCCGCGCTGCCGTCCATCATCACCCAGCCGGGCGAACCCATGTTCTCGGCCTTCGGGCCCAAACATCCGGCCCCCGGAACGCAAGTCGCGCAGGCCAACCCCGCTCCGGCCCCCGCGCCCGTGGCGGCGCCAACGCCCGCCCCGCAGAGAGTGGCCATCCAGACGCCGCCTCCGGCACCCGTTCACACCGCGCCGCCTGCACCGGCTCCAGTGGTCCACACGGCTCCGCCGCCTGTTCAGGCTGCGCCCAAGCCAGCGCCTGCTCCGGTCCAGATAGCGGTGGCGAAACCCGCTCCCGCGCCGGTCGTGGTGAAACCCGCACCGGCTCCGGTGGTGGCGAAACCTGCACCCGCTCCGGTCGCCGTCGCGGCGTCATCTGGCGCTTATGTGGCGCAGATCGCAGCCTTCAAATCGCAAGCCGAAGCCGAAGCCGGTTGGGCCACCTTCAAGCGCAATCACGCCGGTAGCGTGGGCGGCATGAGCCCGAACATCGTTTCGGTCGATCTGGGCGAGAAGGGCACGTGGTATCGCCTGCGCACCGGTTCGTTCGCCGACAAGGCCGGGGCAGCGGACTTCTGCTCCAGGCTCAAGGCCGAAGGGGCAAGCTGCTTGCCCGCGAAAGGATAAGCGGCACTTCCATGCGCACGCGCGCCATCTATGGCTGCGCCGGGCTTACGCTCACGGAGGACGAACGTGCGTTCTTCCGTGAAGCGCAGCCTTGGGGCTTCATCGTCTTCGCCCGTAACATTGCGGATCGCGCACAATTGCGCGCGCTGTGCGATGCCTTGCGCGAAACGGTGGGCGATGCGAGCGCGCCGATCCTTGTCGATCAGGAAGGCGGCCGCGTGGCGCGCATGAAGCCGCCGGAATGGAAAACGCATGCACCCGCCCGCATCTTCGGCGACCTCTATGCCAACGATCCCGAACGCGCGCGGGAAGCGACCTATCTCAACGCGCGCCTGATCGCGCACGATCTCAGCGAAGTCGGCCTCAACGTCGATTGCCTGCCGGTGCTGGATGTGCCGGTGCAGGATGCGAGCGACGTGATCGGCGACCGCGCCTTTGCCTTCGAACCCTCCACCATCATCGATCTCGGCCGTGCACAGATTGAAGGCCTGATGGATGGCGGCGTGCTGCCGGTGATGAAGCACATTCCGGGGCATGGCCGCGCCACCGCCGACACGCATTTCGAATTGCCGCATGTCAAAGCGAGCGCCGATGAACTGAGCGCGTCGGATTTCGTCACCTTCCGCAGCCTGTCGGATTGCCCGCTCGCGATGACGGCGCACGTCGTCTACGACGCGATCGACGATCACCGCCCGGCGACCACCAGCCCCAAAGTGATTCGCGATGTGATTCGCGGCCAAATTGGTTTCGAAGGCGTTCTCATGTCGGACGATCTTTCGATGAAGGCACTCACAGGTTCGATCCGCACCAGAGCCAAGGCAGCCCTGTTCGCGGGCTGCGATGTCGTGCTCCACTGCAATGGTGGATTCGCGGAGATGCAAGAGGTGGCCGCAGAAGCTGGACCGCTGGAAGGCGCGAGCCTGAAACGGGCTGAGCATGCGCTTGCGCATCTCAAGGCTCCGGCGAATTTCAACTGGGTGAAGGCCGAACGCCGCCTCGCCGAACTGATGGCGCCCGTCGCATGAGCGAATTCGACGAAGCCTTCGACAGTTTCAAACCACAGGTGGATGCAGCGCCCGACGAGGCGTTGATGGTGGCCGTCGATGGTTTCGAAGGCCCGCTCGATCTGTTGCTGACGCTCGCGCGCAATCAGAAGGTCGATCTGGCCAAGATCTCGGTGCTCAAGCTCGCCGAACAATATCTGAGCTTCATCGAAGCCCTGGGCCCGCGCAAGCTGGAGCTCGCCGCCGATTATCTCGTGATGGCGGCGTGGCTCGCCTATCTCAAATCGCGCCTGTTGCTGCCGCAGCCCGCCAATTCCGATGGCGAGCCGACGGCGGACGAAATGGCGTCGCGGCTGCGCTGGCGGTTGCAGCGGCTGGAAGCGATGCGCGAGGCGGCAGCCCGCCTCATGGCGCGCGATCGGCTGGACCGCGAAGTGTTCGGCCGCGGCATGCCCGAACCCATCAACGTGGTCCGGCTGCGCACGCAGACCGACACGCTTTTCGACCTCCTCAGTTCCTATTCCACGCAACGCGTCCGCAAGCTTGGCGGTGACGTCTACCGGCCCAAGCACGCCCCGGTACTTCTGATCGAAGAAGCCCGCGCGCGGCTGGAGCGGATGCTGGGCAAAATTCCCGAATGGAACAGTCTTGCAAAGCTGCTTCCGTTCGAATGGTCAGGCGGCGACCGGCGACGGTCGGCGCTTGCGAGTACCTTGCTGGCGTGCCTAGAACTGGCCCGCGACGGCAAGGTCGAAATCCGGCAGTTAAAGGCGTTCGATGAGGTCTATGTGAAGGACCGCACGGCGCCACGGGCGGAGGCAATGCCATGAACCGGGCAGTACGGTTGGTCGAGATCGCGCAGGCAATGACAACAGAAGAAGATATCCAGGTAGAACAACAAAAGCCGGAAAGAGCCGGCGAGCATCTGCGCATGGTCGAAGCGCTGCTTTTCGCGGCGGGCGAACCGCTGGACGAGAAGGCGCTCGCCTCCTCGCTGCCGGAAGGCGTGGACCTGAAGGTGCTGCTTTCCGAGCTTCAGGGGATTTATGAAGGCCGGGGCGTAACCCTCGTGAATGTTGGGGGAAAGTGGCAGTTCCGCACCGCGCCGGATCTGGCCTTCCTGCTTCGCCGCGAGAAGCCGGAACAGCGCCGTCTGTCCCGCGCCGCCATCGAGACCTTGGCGATCATCGCCTACCACCAGCCGGTCACCCGCGCCGAGATCGAAGACATTCGCGGCGTGGCGCTCTCCAAGGGCACCATCGACGCGCTGATGGAAGTAGGCTGGATCAAGATCCGTGGCCGCAAGCGCACCCCGGGCCGCCCTGTGACCTATGGAACGACCGACAGTTTCTTGGTCCATTTCGGACTGGAGAGCGTGAGCCACCTGCCGGGCATGGACGAGCTGAAGGCCGCTGGCTTCCTGGAAGCCATGCCGCCTTCGGGTCTGGACGTACCTTCGCCCAGCGATGAGCTGGCCCGGGACGAAGACCCCTATACGGGGGAAGAGGAAGGCGACGACCTTCTGACCGGCGGACCCGATCCAAACTGAGGCAAAGTTCCCCAAATTTCCGGGGTCTCAGCCAACTCTCCATTAAGCAAGCGTCACTATCCTCACAGGTCCAAAAAGGCCGGTGAGGGCATGTATATAGATCGCTCAGTCCGCTACCTGAACGCGCTGGGCAATGCCTCGACCAGCCGCGTTCTGAACCTCATGGCCATCGCCAAGGACCATGGGGTCGAAGCGGACTACAAGAAGCGCCCGCTTTTTCAGTCGCCGGTGATGAACGCCGCCATCGTGCTCAAGCACCGGGTGCGGGCCGATGAGTCCTATCTGTTTCTGTCGCCGCGTTCGGTGGCGACCAAGGTGATCGTGCCGTTCGATCTGCGCGATCTCAGGCTCGGCGGTCGTTCGTTCTTCTTCGAACAGCGCGGCTATCAGGAAGCGATGCAGCAGATAGGCAATTACCGCGAAGGCACGATGGAGCGCGATCTCGATGTGCTGAAGCTCGTCAACACCGTGCCGTCGCTCGAACCGTTCCTGCTGCGCGAACATCTGCGCAACCATCACTACGATGTCGCCGATTGCTATTTCGCGATCAGTCAATCCGACAAGAGCCAGATGTACGAGTATGTGTCCGCCAATATCGCCGCGCTCATCCGGCTGGCGGGGTTGGGCGGCAAGGAGTCGTCGAGTGCCAAACTCGTTTCGGCGCTACTGTCCACCGAAGTCGACGAAAAGCTCGCGCCGCTGCGCGCCACGCTCGGCCTCGATGGCGAGGCCTTCCGCGAAGGCGTGTTCAGCTGGCGCGGTTTTCTCTACTACAAATGGTGCATGCAGAATTTCTGGTCCGATCTGCGCGAGACGATCCAGGAAATGAAGGTGATGCAGCCTGTCGGCGTGCTGGGTGCGGATTATCTCACCTATCTCACGGCCTCGAAGAGCCGCATCATCGACAACATCCGCAAAACCGGCGTGGACGTGAGCAAGGCGCTGCGCGTTTACGACAACGCCTACTCCAAGCTCGTCGAACACGGCGAACCGGCTGCGTTTCGCAATTTCCTTCTGGGCGCGCCCGCGATGTTTCTGTCCATCGGCGACAAGATGGGCGCGCTGTCGCACATCTCGAGCTTCTGGCGTTATCGCTTCCCGCGCGGACATTCCGGCCGCGCCGATGCCGAAGAACTGGTGACGATTTACCAGGATTTCGAATCCGGTTTCGGGCTGTCGCCGACACCGCTGTCGGATTGGGCGGCTTAAGCCGTCTCCACCACCACCGCTTCGCCCTTTTTCAACGCAATCGCGAGCTTGCCCTCGCGCAACAACCGCGCGTCTTTTCCGAACACTTCCTCGCGCCAGCCGTGCAGCGCCGCCACGTCTTCGTCTTCGAAGGCGGCAAGTTTTTCGATGTCCTCGGCATTGGCGATCAGCCGCGGGGCGACGCGGGCTTCTTCGGCGCGCAGGCGCAGCAGCGTCTTCAACAGATCGATGGCCGATTGCGACGGCTCGCGTTTGCGGCGCGGCGCTTGCGGTTCGAAACCTTCCGGTGGTGCCGCAGTGCGGCCTTCGGCGATGGCGTCCAGCAATCCCTTGCCCTGACGTGACGAACCGAAACCGCGCGGAATGGCGCGAATATGTTCCAGCGCCTCGGCGTTCTCCGGCGGATGCGCCCCGATTTCCAATATCGCTTCGTCTTTCAGCACGCGGTTGCGCGGCACGTCGCGCGTTTGCGCTTCGCGTTCGCGCCAGGCGGCGACGGCGGCGAGCATGGCAAGGAATTTCTTGCTGGTGGTGCGCGGCTTCAAACGCTTCCACGCGTCTTTCGGATCGAGACGATAGATGCCCGGATCTCTGAGCGCCGCGATCTCTTCTTCCACCCAGCTTGTGCGGTGGCTGCGTTCCAGATCCTTGGACAGCGCTTCGTAGATCGTGCGCAGATGCGTGACGTCGGCCAGCGCATATTCAAGCTGGCGACTGCTCAACGGGCGGCGGCTCCAATCGGTGAAGCGCGCGGATTTGTCGATCTCGACATGCGCGAGCCTGCGCGCCAGCGTTTCGTAGGACGCCGCTTCGCCAAAGCCGCACACCATCGCGGCCACTTGCGAATCGAACAGCGGATCGGGAATGACGCCCGCCTGGTGGAAGAATATCTCGATATCCTGCCGGGCCGCGTGCAGCACCTTCACGATCTTGGTGTTCGAGAGCAGGGCGTGAAACGACGAAAGATCCAGCCCCTCTGCCTGCGGATCGATGATCGCCTCGACACCATGCGCCGCCACCTGGATCAGGCAGAGCTTGGGCCAATAGGTCTGGTCGCGCATGAACTCGGTGTCGAGCGCGATGTAAGGAGCTTTGGCCAGTTCGGCCGTGAGGGCTTCCAGTTCCCCCGTGGAATCCACAATTCGCATGGATCGGCTATAGCGGATTCGGGGCGGGGGTACACGGCCAGAACGCCAGGCGCGGCTACATGTTCGCCTTGGCGTGGGCCACAAGCTGGTCGAGCGCGGTACCCCAGCCTTGGTGGAAGCCCATCTCGGTGTGCCGCTTGCCGTCCGTCTCGCTCCCGTGGACGGCGACGGCAGTGTATCTGGTGCCAGCACCCTCCGGCTCCAGCAGGATTGTGGCGGTGAAGGGCAGTTCGCCCGGCTGGACGGCCTTCGGGCGGTAGCCGGGCAGCAGGCACGCCGTCCAGACCAGCTTGCGGTTCTTCACCACCTCCAGAAAGCAGCCGTCGCCGGGGAATTCTTCGCCCTCCGGCGAGCGCATGACGGTGTGAAACAGCCCGCCGGGCCTCAGGTCGATTGTGCAGGCGATGGTCGTCCACGGCGCGGGCGTGAACCACTTCACGACATGTTCCGGCTCGGTCCACGCGCGCCACACAAGTTCCGGCCGGATATCGACCACGCGTTCCAGAACCAGATCGAGCTTGGGATCGATGTCGAAGCCATAAGCCATCGCGGCGTTCCTCCAGATTATTGGTCCAGACCGACAGTCTGCTTCGGAAATCCTGCGGCATCGAAATAGAAACGTCCATCCGCCGTCTGCCAGTCCAGATGCGTGACCGCACCGTTGGCGGCGGGAGAGGAGGCGCTGTGTTCGCGCCGGAAGGCGACGGGCTTTCCGCCCGTAAGCGCTTCGGAGATCACGCGCCCCGTGAGCGTGCCCTTCGGCGTAATATCGAGCCGAAGCAGTTTGCCCAACGTGGGCACGATGTCGGCATTGCTGATCGGCGAAGGATCGGCATAGCGCCCACGGAAATCGGGGCCGAATGCCGCCATGAAGTTGCGCGTATCGGCACGGCTGAAACTGCCGTGCATGCCCTGACCCGTTTGCAACGACGTGTCGGCATATTCGCCCGCGCAGAGCAGCAACGGTTTACAGCCGGGCAGGGCGGAAGACGCGAAACTGAAAATGATCGCCGGTTGCGGCGGCCTGGCGCTACCGCGGTAGTGGATTGCGCTCATCGGCAGCGCACCCGGCACATCGCCATATTTGTCGTCGACGAAGATGCCGCTGACATAAATCTGCCGCGTCAGGAAATCGACGATCTGGCGCAACCGTTCGTTCGCATTGGCGCCGGGCAGATAGATCATTTCCGAACCGCCATTGGCGACCACGATCACTTCCGGCGCCTTGGGATCGTTGCCGATGAACCCATTGCCGAACGCCGGATGATGGCCCGCGCGATAATCCACGTTGCGCTTTAGATTGGGATCGAACAGCGGCAGGTTCAACGCATTGGCGATATCGATGGAAACGAAGCCGCCCGGCAAATCGATTGGATCGCCGCCATCGGTTTCGAATTCGGCAGCCTTGCTGGCGTTGCGGTGCACGGATTTGGCGATGGTCGAAAAGCCATGATCTGCGGTGATGAAAATATTGGTGTTGCGATCAAGCCTCTGTTGCTTGAGTGCGGCCATCAATCCGGCAAAGGTCTGATCCGCATCGCGCACGCCTGCAACGGCGCTCGGCCCATTGATGCCATATTGCTGTTGCGAGCTTCCGTCGGGCAACGGCAACTTGCCCGCGCTGTCCTTCGTTCCGTGTTGCGAGATGTCCGGATCGCGCGACCAGAACACCAGCACAAACGGCTTGCCGCTTGCCTTCAGCCGCGGCAGCACGACCTTGGCCGCGACGGCGAGCATGTAGCTGTTTTGATCGGTATTGGGCACCGCCGTCTTGGGCGCATTCGGCGGCAGCCCCGCATCTGCGATGGCTTTGGCGATATCGTCCGGAACGGGAAGCCCGTTCGGCTTGCCGATGGAATCGTCGATCACGATGGTCCGCGTGCCGTCGCGCGCGGTGACGTCCTGAATCGCGGTGGGCCCGGTCTTGCCGATGGCGGCGGTGGCATATCCCGCAGCACGCGAAGCGGCGAGCAGCGAAGTCTCGTTGAGATAGTTGCCGCCGAACGCATCGTTCATCTGCCCCAGCACTTCGTCGTTTTCGAGAAAGGGCACGGCGGATTTGCCGAAATCGAGACGGCCCACGAACAGCGAATTTCCGAAATCGCCCGTGTCGCCGATGTAGTGTCCGGTCGCGATGGCCGATGCGTTGACCGTGGTCAGGGTGGGATAGAGCGAATGGCTGTTGGTGAAGTCGACGCCGCGCGTCTTGGCCTCGAACAGGGCAGGCGCGGTTTCGCGCGTCACGCTGTCATAGCGCAGGCCATCGGCCACGAAGATCACCACGTTGTGGGGCTTGGGCGCGGCGTGGGCGGGCAGGGGCACGGCAAGCGCCAGCACCAGGCTCGCGGAAATCAGTCGGTTCAAGGCCGGAATCCTTTGTGATCCCGGCAGGTTAACCGGGCTTTGCGACAGTTGGATACCGCCCTTGACTAAGGCGGGGCCCGCCCGCCACATACGCCGCTTTTCGAGGGCCCGACATGCACGCTTATCGCACCCATACTTGCGGAGAACTGCGCCAGGCGCAGGTGGGCGAGACCGTGCGTCTGTCCGGCTGGGTCAACCGCCGCCGCGACCATGGCGGGCTTCTGTTCATCGACCTGCGCGATCATTACGGCCTGACCCAATGTGTGATCGAGCCCAACTCGCCCGCGTTCGCGGAAGCCGACAAGGCGCGCTCCGAATGGGTGCTCACCGTCACCGGTAAGGTGGTGGCCCGCTCGGCGGAAGCCGCCAACAAGGATCTGCCGACCGGCGAAATCGAAATCCGCATCGAGCAGGTTTCGATTCAATCCATGGCGCAGGAATTGCCGCTGCCGGTGTTCGGCGACTTGGAATACCCGGAAGAGACGCGCCTCAAATACCGCTTCCTCGATCTGCGCCGCGACCGGCTTCACCGCAACATCACGTTGCGCTCGAAGGTGATCTCATCCATCCGTAGACGGATGATCGACCAGGGCTTCACCGAATTCCAGACGCCGATCCTGACCGCGTCCTCGCCCGAAGGCGCGCGCGACTTCCTCGTGCCCTCGCGCATGCATCCCGGCCAGTTCTATGCGCTGCCGCAGGCCCCCCAACAGTTCAAGCAGCTCATCATGGTGGCGGGCTTCGACCGCTATTTCCAGATCGCACCCTGCTTCCGCGATGAAGACGCGCGTGCCGACCGCAGCCCTGGCGAATTCTACCAGCTCGATCTCGAAATGAGCTTCGCCACGCAGGCCGATGTGTTCGCCGCCGTCGAACCCGTTCTGCACGGCGTGTTCGAGGAATTCGCCAATGGTCGCAAGGTCTGGCCAGCGCCGTTCCCGCACATCACCTACGAAGACTCCATGCTGAAATATGGCGTGGACAAGCCCGACTTGCGCAACCCCATCCTCATCGCCGACGTGAGCGAAATCTTCGCGCGTGACGACGTAGAGTTCAAAGCCTTCAAGAACAAGGTCGTCCGCGCCATCCCCGCGCCCGGCGCCGGCACACAGCCGCGTTCGTTCTTCGACAAGCTGAACGATTGGGCGCGCAGCGAAATGGGCGCAGCCGGTCTCGGCTACATCATTTTCGAAAGCGAAGGCGACAAGCTGACGGGCAAAGGCCCCATCGCGAAATTCATTCCGGCCGAAGCCCTTTCGCAGATGGCGGCTAAAGCCGGCGTGAAAGCAGGCGATGCCCTGTTCTTCGCCGCCGACCGCAAGGAACGCGCGGCGGCGCTGGCAGGGCAGGCCCGTATCCGCCTGGGCCGCGAGCTTGGCCTCATCAACGAGAACGAATTCAAATTCTGCTGGATCGTCGATTTCCCGATGTATGAGTGGAACGAGGACGAGAAGCGCATCGACTTCTCGCACAACCCGTTCTCCATGCCGCAATTCGACCGCGAAAAATTCATGGCGCTCGACAAGGCCGATGCCGAAACCATTCTCGGCATCAAGGCGTATCAATACGACATCGTGTGCAACGGCATCGAACTGTCGTCCGGCGCAATCCGCAACCACGATCCAGATGTGATGCTGAAAGCTTTCGAGATCGCGGGCTACGCGCGGGAAGAAACCGAAGCCCGCTTCGGCGGAATGCTGAACGCCTTCCGCTACGGCGCCCCGCCGCACGGCGGCACGGCACCTGGTATTGACCGCATCGTCATGCTGATCGCAGGCGAAGAAAACCTGCGCGAAGTGACGATGTTCCCCATGAACCAACAGGCGCAGGATTTGATGATGGGTGCGCCCAGCGGCGTATCCGCCAAGCAATTGCGCGAACTCCACATCCGCGTCGTCACGCCGGAAAAACCGTAAGGGGAAACGAAATGGACTGGATTCTGGAAAACATTCAACCAGTCCTCATCGTTTCCGGCATTCTCACCTTCAGCGTCGTCCTGATGATGCTGATACCGCGCTTTACTCAGCGTTTTGTCTTTGGTGAAACGGCCGACGGCAAAGTGGCCGATCTCGTATCCCGCAGTTGGGGCGAGATGGTTGCGGCGTCCGGCCTGATGCTGATCTACGCCGCCTATCACCCCGAAGCGCGCCTGCCGATCCTGCTCTATTCGATTGCGGGCAAGACAGGGTTCATCGTGCTCACCCTGTCGAAGGGCTATCGCACGCCCAACGCCGTGCTCGCGATGCTGGGCGACGCGATCATGATCGCGCTGTTCGCGTGGTATCTGCTGGCCGCTTAAGGCGTGCCCACCACAATCGCAGCGCCCGGCCCGGTCGAAGCTTCTTTCTGCAATCCCCACACCTGATTGAGCAAGGTCATCACCGACAGGCTTTCGTTGTCGGGATATTCGGTGGAGCAGGGCGCCCCATCCTTGCGCGGCGGCGCCAGCGATACGCTCGCGGGGCAAAGCACCGGAACGGAATGGTCCTTGCCTTTCTCATCGCGCACGGTGAACGCCGCGTCCTTGGAATCCAGTTTGTCCGACGCATAGAACATCGTGTTGTAGTGGCCGGGTCCCAGAAGGTCGGCATTGCGGCTCAAGATGCGCACGATGGAACGCGGCACCGGCAACCCGCCTTCTTCGGCGCGCGTGACCTCACCCAGATAATAGATCATCCCCTCGAACGAGCGGATCGAGAACGCGATCTGGTTCATGTGCAGCACAACACCTTGCGCAGTATCATCCTGCGGAACGTGGATGCTGCCGCATTGCGAATCCTTATCGTCGTCGGCGCCATTGTCGCTCACCGTTTGCTGGATGCGCTTGCCCTTCTTTCCCGCGGGCTTCTGCTGATCCGGTGCAGGCGTTTGTTCCGACACGGAAAGAGCTTTGACGAGTTGATCCTGTTCAAGTGTATGCGAAGCTTCTTTCTTGCGGTCGAGGTCCAGCACGAAGCGGATGCCGGATGTCTTCAGCTTGCAGATGTCATAGGTGTCGGTGTTCTCGTCCCGGAAGACGCGCATCTTTTGTGTGATCATTTCGGAACGGAATTTCGCGGTGTCCACAACGTCGGCCGGAATATCTTTTTCCACCAGTTCGTAAGAGCGATTCCCGCCCGGCACGATGGCAAGATTGAGGGCCAGCAGATCCTGCAACAATATCTCGAAGCACACCTGCGGATGGTCCATGCGGTCGACCGCGGCGGTGCTTCCCGGCGGTAGGAGTTCGCGTGCCGGATCGTTCGAGAAGGTTTCCGTCTTCGCGTCCGGCGCAGTGCTTTCCACGCAATGTGCGAGCGACCAATCGGCGGCCCATCCGCTTGTCGCGAACATGCCGTTATAGGGATCGCTGCGAATATAAGCGCAGATCGGATTGTCCGCGTCCTTCTCGCACGTCTTGTGCACCGCTTGATCGATCAGTGTCACAAGCTTGTGCTGGACGCCAATCTTCGAAACGAACAGCAACATCACCAGGTCGCGCTGATAGCCTTCGTCGAAATAAGTCTTCATCACCTCGAAGGTTAGCGGCTTCATCATGCCGTTCTGATACTTCTGATCGTCCAGCGTCTGCAGGTTCAGCACATTGCCCTCGGAAGCCGAAAACCCCAGCGCCGATGTGATGGCCCCGAACGTCGAAACGTTCTTCAGCCCCGTTGCGGTCGCGCCCGCCGGGCCCAGCGCACTGTCGATCTCCTTGCTGCTGCCTTTGAGCAGCGGCAGCGCCAGCGAGAAATTGGGCGTAACGCTCGCCGTCGCCGTGTCCCCTTCCAGCCGAGAGTAGTAGGTGGGCGAACGCTGGCTCGCGCGCACGATGTTGAGCAGTAAGAGCTTGTTGTTGGTATCGGCGACCGCATGGTTGTAAGCCATCGTGCGGTCGGAGATATCGGGCGAGTATTGGCAGGCCGAGCCCGTCAGGCAGACCGCACACACGCCAAGCACGCGCAGATACGCACTCAAACGCATGGCCCCCTCCGCCGTTGAAGCGAAGGCTAGTCCATGATCGCGGGTGCGATCAATTCAGTTTCGAAGAAAGGTCTTTCAAACTCGCGCTGACGAGGTTCGCGGCGCGCTGTTCGTCCAGCCGGGCGGCGATCAGCTTCTCGGCGGCGGCGGCGGCGGCATCGGCGGCCAGCGCGCGGATTTCGGCCATCGCGTGCGCCTCGGCCTGCGCGATCTTTTCCTGGGCCTGCTTGCCGCGGCGTTCGATCTGCGTGGCCAGGTTGGCGCGGGCGTCGGCGGCGAAGCGTTCGGCTTCCGCCTTGGCTTCGGTCAGGATGCTTTCGGCTTCCTTTTCCGCGTTCTGCGCTTTGCGCTTGTATTCGGCCAGAATGGCTTCGGCCTCGGCGCGCAGGCGCGTGGCTTCGTCCAGTTCCCGCGAAATGGCGGCGGCGCGCTGGTCAAGCCGTGCGCCGATGAAGGCGGGCACGCGGCGCCAGAGCAGGATGGCGATGATGATGACGAAGCCCAGACCGACCCAGGTTTCCGCTTCCTTGAAGAACTCCATCGCGGTCCCCTAGCTCCGGATCGTGCCGATAGCGGCAGCAGCTTCTTCCGGCGAAACGGTTTCTCCGGTCAACCGCGAGACAATGGCGATGGCCGCGTTCTGCGCGGCACTCGCCACATGCTGGCGGGCTTCGGCGCGGCTGGCGGCGATGCTTTGCTCGGCCTTGGCCATGGCGGCTGCGGCATCGGCTTCGGCGGCGGCCTTGGCGCGATCGACTTCCGCGTTGATCTTGGCGCGGTTGTCGTTGGCGGCCTTCATCGCGTTCTGGCGGGCAGAGGCGATGGCCGCGTCGTAAGCGGCAGAGGCTTGCTCGGCAGCTTTGCGATGGGCGTCCGCCAGCGACAGGTCGCCCGCGATCTTGGCTTTGCGGTCGCCGATGATGCTGCCGATCCGCGGCACAGCCACCCGCCACATCACGATGAACAAGACGGCAAACGTGATCGCCAGCCAGAACAGCTGGGCGGGAAACGTTTCGGTCTTGAACGGCGGAAAGCCACCCTTTTGTTCGGGCGGTACTTGCGTGCCGGTCGTGGTGGGGGCGGCTTCGTTCATCGACTTACGTGAAGAGGATGATGAGCGCGATCACCAGGCCGAACAGGCCCGTCGCTTCGCAAAGCGCGAAGCCGAGGAGGAGGTTCGTGGTCTGGCCGGCCGCCGCACCCGGATTGCGCAGCGCGCCCGAGAGGTACGAACCGAACACATTACCGATACCGGCGCCCGCGCCGACGAGGGCGATACAGGCAAGGCCCGCGCCGATCATTTTTGCCGCTTCAACGCTCATAGTCATAAATCCCTTTTAGTGGTGATCGTGGAGGTGCAACGCTTCAGAAAGATAGATGCAGGTCAAAATCGCAAAGACATAGGCCTGCAGGAACGCGACCAGAAGCTCAAGCAGTGTGATCGCGATGATGAGAAGGAAGGGCGCGATGGCGAGCCCAGTGAAAATGCCGCCGGCAGCGCCCAGCGCGATCACGAAGCCCGCGAACACTTTCAGCATGGTGTGGCCCGCGAGCATGTTCGCGAACAGACGCACCGAAAGGCTGACGGGGCGGGTGAGGAACGAGATGAATTCGATCGGCACCAAAAGCAGCAGCAGCAAGAAAGGCGCGTGCGGCACGAACAGCTTCAGAAAGCCGATGCCGTGGCGCATGAAGCCAACGACGATGACGGTGAGGATCACGAGCGAGGCGAGTGCAAACGTCACCGCGATCTGGCTGGTGATCGTGAACACGCCGGGGATCAACCCGAAGAAATTCGAGAACAGCACGAAGAAGAACAGCGCGAACACGAACGGGAAGAACTTGAAGCCTTCCTCGCCCGCCGCGGAATGGATCATGTTGCCCACGAATTCGTAGGAGATCTCAGCCAGCGATTGCGAGCGGCTGGGCACAAGCCTGCGGCTCGACGTGGCGACGAACATGAAGATCGAGATAGCGGCCACCACCACGCACATCACAAGCGCCTGGTTGGTGAAAGAGACGTCGTAGCCCGCGATATGCAGCGGAATAAGCGGCTCGACCCGGAACTGCTCCATCGGGTTGATCTGCACGGGCCTTCAACGCTCCTCGTCGTCTTCGTCCTTGATGGCGGGGGCGGCGGGCGCCTTTGCCATCTCGGCGTTTAACTCGGTGGCTGCGCGCATCGTGTTGCGGATGCCGGCGGCCGCGCCGAGTATGAAAAACACAATCACCAGGAAATGAACCCCGAACACCCAGTCCAGGAACCATCCCAACACACCGCCCAGAACAAGGGCCGTGACCATCTCCGTCGTGAAACGGAAGGCGATCCCCAGCGTTGTCGGCGGCGCAGGTTGCGCACGCACGGCTTCGCGCCGGCGGACCTCATCGAGCTTCTGCCCCAGCTTGTCGAGATCGCGATGTTCAGGGTCGGTCATGGCGCCCCCGGTTTCGTCGCAACCGTTCTCGGTTCACGGAGCCCTCGGCTCTCGAAGGCGCGCGGACCATAGGGTTGAGGGTATTTGGTGTCAAGGACGTAAGAATGGGTCTAACCAGTTGATTATAAAGGTAATTGTGCGGCGCGGCGAAATGCGCGTCAACGCATTTCAACGACTCGCGCGCCGGCTTCGAAATGGGCCATGACTTGAGTCCAAACCGCCTCGAATCTGGCGAGCAAAAGCCGGTTCACGACGTTGCCTGTCCGCACCCACAAGATCGGCGGACCGGGCTGGGCGGCAGCGCGGATAGCAAAGTCTTCGTCCTTGGTGACGATGGTCGCCTTCAGCCTTTCCGCGAACTGCCAGATTTCGCGGTCGTCGGCATCCCGCAATCCCGCTTCACGGACGGGCGTCGCTTCATGACCTTTGGCGCGCAGCCAATCCGCCAAGGCGGGTGGGAGTTGCGCGTCGATCACGAATTTCACGGTCTATTCGGCAGCGATGACGGGATGGCCTGCCAGATTGGCGGCATAGGCGAGGCTGGCCCGGATATCGTCTGGTTCGAGATCGGGAAAATCCCGAAGTATCTCGTCCTCGGCGATTCCATTCGCGAGCATTTCCAGGATGTCGGACACACGGATCCGCATGCCGCGAATGCACGGTTGGCCGTGACACTGCTCGGGCCGGACGGTGATACGGGATAGCAAGGTGCCCATTGCGGAAGAATAGCCGATTTGGCGGTTTCCCACCATCCGGCCTTATTCCGCAGCGATTACCTGTTCGGCCTGGGCCAGGGTCACCGACACCAGCTGGCTCACGCCGCGTTCCGACATCGTCACGCCGAACAGGCGGTTCATGCGCGACATGGTGAGCGCGTGGTGGGTGATCACCAGGAACCGTGTGTCCGTGATGCGGCCCATTTCGTCCAGCAGGTTGCAGAACCGTTCGACGTTGGCGTCGTCGAGCGGGGCGTCCACTTCGTCCAGCACGCAGACGGGTGCCGGGTTCACCAGGAACACCGCAAAGATCAGCGACATCGCCGTCAGCGCCTGCTCGCCGCCCGAAAGCAGCGAAAGCGATTGCAGCCGCTTGCCCGGCGGGCGGGCGAAGATTTCGAGCCCTGCTTCCAGCGGATCTTCGGATTCGGTGAAGGTGAGTTTGGCTTCGCCGCCTTCGAACAGCTTGGTGAACAGCATCTGGAAGTTGGTGTTCACCTTTTCGAACGACTCGATCAGCCGTTCGCGGCCTTCGCGGTTGAGGCTCTGGATGCCGCGGCGCAAACGATCGATCGCGCCGTCGAGATCGGCACGGTCGGCCTGAAGCTTGTTCAGCCGTTCTTCGTGTTCGGCCGCTTCTTCTTCGGCGCGCAGGTTTACGCCGCCAAGCTGTTCGCGTTCCTGCTTCAGTTTCTCGACGCGCTTGTCGGCCTGTTCCTGCGGCGGCAGTTCTTCGCCGTCGCGGATTTCGGCGCGTTCCGGCAATTCTTCCGGCGCGGATTCCAGTTCGTCGCGAATGCGCCCACGCAATTCTTCGATGCGTTCACCGGAGGATTCGAACAACGCTTGCGCGCGCGCCCGTTCTTCGCGCGCCGCCGAAAGCGCATGGTCCGCGGCTTTCGAAGCGCGGTCGGTTTCGTTCAGTTTCGTTTCGGCCTGTTGGCGCTCGTCCGCCGCAGCACTGCGCGCGGCTTCAGCCGCTGCAATGGCATCGAGCAGCGCGTTGCGCTTTTCGGCAATCGCTTCGGGGATCGCTTCGAGACCACGCAGTTCTTCCGCCATCTCTTCCAGGCGGCGGCCGAGTTCGGCCATCTGCTGGGCGGCGTTCTCGCTGCGCTTCTGCCAGCGGGCGCTGTCTTCCGCGATGGCGGCAAGGCGCTGCGCGCGCGTGTCCGCATCGCGGCGCAGGCTTTCGACATGGGCGCGTGCTTCGGCGGATTTGGAACGCGCCTCGGCGGTTTCGCCGCGCGCGGTGTTCATCGCCTCGGTCAGCGCGATGCCATCGCCCAATTCGGAAAGCTGTTCGGCTGCTTGTTGGCTTGCTTCCTGCGCGGCGTCACGCGCCTGCGTCAGGCGGCGCACTTCGGCTTCCAGGTTCGCCAGTTGCGACATGCGCTCGGCAGCGGCACGCGCAGCTTCCGCGGCAGCGCGTTGCGCTTCGAACATCGCCTGCGAAGCTTTGCGATCGTCCTGTTCGGCGGCGTTTGCCGCCTCGCGCGCGGCCACACCCGCATCGCGCGCGGCAGAATAAAGTTCAAACAGCCCGCCGCGCTTTTCTTTCGCGACGACAAGCTCGCTTTCGAGTTCGGTCAAACGATTGCGTTGCGCCAAACGAATGGCGCCCGGCGATTCCGCTTCGGCGGATGCGGTGTAGCCATCCCAACGCCACAAATCGCCGCGCGGAGAAACCAGCCGTTGCCCCGGATGCAATTCGTTCTGAAGCCCCGCACCCTGGTCCGGGAACACAACACCGGTGGTATTCAACAGGCGGCTCAGCGCGGTCGGCGCTTCCACAAAATTGTTCAGCGGCTGCGCACCATCCGGCAGCGGACTGAGCGAGGGCAGGGGCCCAAGATCGCGCCAGTGATGCGGCGCGGCTTCATCAAGCGGCGCCTGCAGGTCGTCGCCCAGCGCCGCAGCAAACGCACCTTCGTAACCGGATTGCACGCGCACCGCGTCCACCAGCGGCGGCCACAAATCTTGCCCACGAGGACGCAGCAAATCGGCCAGCGCCTTTGTTTCGGCGCCAACGCGGTTCACGTCGCGCTCGGCTTCTTCAAGCGGCGCGCGCGCGTTCTTTTCCGCAGCTTCCGCTTCGGCAAGCGCAGCACGCGCAGCGGTCAACGCATTGCGCGCCGCTTCGGATGCAGCCTGCGCACCGGCAGCTTCGTCTTCGGCAGCCTTCACGTCGGGCGCAGCCTGCGCGCTTTCCATCGCCCGTTCGAGACGCGATTGCGCAGCACCAAGCTGTTCGGTGCTCGTCTCCGCCAGTGCAGCGGCCACATCGCGCGAACGCTCAAGGCTCGATTTCTTGGCGTTCCATTCCGCCAGTTCGCGGGTCAGCCGGTCCAGCGTGCGTTCGATCTCGGCAAGGGCCGCCGCCACTTCATTGGCGCGGCCTTCCGCACCTTCAAGTTCGGCGGATGCGCGAGAGGCAACATCTTCCAGTTCGACGCGTTCTTCGTTCAGCTTCTCCAGCGAACTGCGCGCGTCGGCATCCAGCGTCTTTTCGCGAACGATATCCTGTTCGGCCTGCGCGATGCGCTGGCGCAAACGTTGGGCCGCTTCCCGCGCGCGCGCCTCTTCGGCATCAAGTGCATCGCGTTGAACGATCAGCCGATGCAATGCCGCCGATTTTTCCGCTTCGGTCTGGCGCAGCGGCGGCAGAAGCTCCGCACATTGCGCCTGTTCGGTAGAAGCAATAGCGGCAACCTGCGTTGCGGTTTCAACCGCGGCAATCGCGGCATCTAGCGCTTCCTTGGCGACCTTCGCGTGCGATTCAGCCGCCGACCAGCGCAGGAAAAACGCAAGCGCTTCGGCCTTGCGGATCAATCCCGAAAGATTGCGATAGCGCGCAGCCTGGCGTGCCTGCCGCTTCAAACTCTGCAACTGGCCTTCGATTTCGCGGATCACGTCGTCGAGGCGGCCCATATTCGTTTCGGCGGCGCGCAAGCGAAGCTCTGCTTCGTGGCGGCGCTGATGAAGGCCCGCAATACCGGCGGCCTCTTCCAAAATCGCGCGACGGGCGAGCGGCTTCTGGCTGATCAATTGGCCGATCTGGCCCTGCCGCACGAACGCGGTCGAGCCCGCACCCGACGACGCATCGGCAAAGAATATCTGCACATCGCGCTGGCGCACGTCGCGGCCGTTGATGCGATAAACGGAACCGGCTTCGCGTTCGATGCGGCGCGACACTTCGATGGCGTCGTATTCGTTATATTGCGGGCTCGCATTGCGCTGCGCGTTGTCGATGAACAGCGTCACTTCGGCCACATTGCGCGCGGGGCGTCCGGCAGAACCGGCAAAGATCACATCGTCCATTTCGCTGCCGCGGATGGAAGAGGGCCGCGTTTCGCCCATCACCCAGCGCAGCGCATCGAACAGATTGGATTTGCCGCAGCCGTTCGGGCCGATCACGGCCGTCAAACCGGGATCGATGTGAAATTCCGTCGGCTCCACAAACGATTTGAAGCCAGAAAGTCTCAGCCGTGTAAATTTCAACTGTGTGACGCCTTGGTGATGAGAATCAGAATCTGTCGACGCCTATTTCTTTAGCATGGCGTCGAGGTCTTTCTGCAGGCCATCCCAGTCATATTGGCCCCCGTGGACCTTTCCATTCACAACGAAAGTGGGGGTGCCGGTGATGTTGTACCGTTTCTGGCCATCCTCGCCGACTTTGCTGGCGCGTTCGAGTTGCGCCTTATCTTGCATGCACTTATCGGCCTGCTCGCCGCCCATCCCGGCGATGCGGGCAACCGCCAGAATGCCGTCATGCACGTTGAGCGGCTGGTACTCGGGGTCCCACGTCACCTGATTCTTGAACAGCAGGTCGACGAAGTTGAAATAGCTTTCGGCGGGCATGCAGCGCGCCAGTGATTCGACCGCCAGATCGACCGAGGAAAGCGGGAACACCCGGAACACATAATAGACCTTGCCGGTGTCGATATATTTCGCCTTCAGCTTGGGGAACACGGTCTCGTTGAAGTGCGCGCAATGCGGGCAGGTGAGCGCCGCATATTCCACCACCGTGATCGGCGCCTTGGGGTCGCCAAGCGTTCGATCGTCCTTGGTCAGGGTGACGTTGGCCCGTTCGCCGCTTTCGGGCAGCGCGCCATCGGCCGAAGGGGCTGCGTACATCAGATAGCCAATCACGCCCAGCGCGATCACGGCGACGGCAATAATGCCGATCAACAGAGGCCTGCGGTTCAAGGTTCCGCTCTCCGAAAAATGTCGCTTGGGTTGTGGCAGAGCCCGGGGCCCCGTTCAATCCGCGGGCCGCCGCAGCCGGGCCAGTCTCAGCAATGATTCACGGACTTTTTCAGGCCCCTTGAACTCTGCCGCCGGGTCATCCGGCGGCAAGGTGGCGTTCACCTTGCGCCGAATCGGCTGGGGCGGGCGTGGAAGCAATGGCCCCTGAACGAAGCGCAGCTTCGCCACCGCGTTGCGCCCCAGATAGTCGTTGATGCGCCCGCAGAGCGACCGGGTCTCATGCTGCAGGAACAGCGCCGCCCCCGGTTCTGCTTTCAACGTCAACACGCCGCCGGAAGCGCTTTCGCTCAGCTTGATAGGGCGGGCGAGGCGGGCGACGTCCGGCCCCGCGATCTCTTCCCAGCGCAGCAGCAAGGTCGGATCGCGAAACCCCGCGCGCGCGAAAGCGAGGTGGGCGTTGGAGGTCGCATCGCGCCCCACCGCCTCAGCCCAATTGCGGCGCGGCATTTCGGCTGGCTTTTTGTCTTCGCGGCGGTCGGGCATGGTGGGCCCATTATGCCCACCCGCGCTCCGTCAAAGCAAAAGCCGCCCGCGATGCGGATGCTCGCCTGGTACGATATCCACAGGCGCACCCTGCCATGGCGCGCGCCCAAGGGGCGGAAAGCCGATCCCTACGGCGTGTGGCTGTCGGAGATCATGCTGCAACAGACGACCGTGCAAGCCGTCGGCAACTACTACCGCAAATTCCTGACGCGCTGGCCGACGGTGCAAACTCTGGCCGCGGCACCGTTAGACGATGTCCTCGCCGCATGGGCAGGCCTCGGCTACTACGCCCGCGCCCGCAACCTGCACGCCGCCGCCAAAATGGTGGCGAACGAATTGGGCGGCAAATTCCCCCAAACCATCGACGAGTTGCGAAAAATCCCCGGCATCGGCCCCTACACGGCAGGTGCCATCGCCGCCATCGCCTTCGATGTGAAAGCCGCCGCCGTCGATGCCAACGCCGAACGCGTCATCGCCCGCTATTTCGCCGTACGCGAACCTTTGCGCGAAGCCAAACCGAAACTGCGCGCACTAACGGAATCCATATTGCCGGACGAACGCGCAGGCGATTTCGCGCAGTCGTTGATGGATCTGGGCTCGACGATCTGCACACCCAAACGACCAGCCTGTCCAAACTGCCCATGGTTCGACGATTGCGAAGCCCGCAAGCTCGGCATTCAGGAGCAACTGCCCGTCCGCAATGAAAAACCGGAGCGCCCATTGAAACGCGGCGCGGCGTTCGTCGCCCGCGACAAGACAGGCGCCGTATTGCTGATGAAGCGTCCGGAAAAAGGATTGCTCGGCGGAATGCGCCAACCGCCGCTGGGCCCGTGGACAGAGAAATTCCCGTCCTCGAAAGAAGCAATGCTGCAAGCACCGTTCGTAGCAGAATGGCGAAAGCTATCGGGCATCGTGCGCCACGGCTTCACGCATTTCGAACTTGAGATCGAAGTCTATGCCGCCGAACTCGCCAAGCGCCCGAAGGCGGAGGGCACGTGGATTGCAACGGATGATTTAAGCGAAGCAGCCCTTCCCACCGTCATGCGCAAGATCGTGTTTCATGCGCTGGATGACGGCGGCCCGCTGTTCCGTCAGGCCAAATCCGCCCGCAAGCGCTGACGCAGAACGTCGATCGAAATCAGCGATCCCTTGAGCTCGTAGTGCCAGAAGGTCCAGCCGTTACAGGCATCGAGCCCCTGCACATGCGCACCAATGCGATGGATGGAACCGGTTGCGTCTTCGCATACCAATGTTCCATCCGCACGCACCTTGGCCTTATGTCGCTTACTGGGACTGAGCAGAACAGTGCCCGGCTCCAGCAAACCCCTTTCGACCACCCACCCAAACGGAATACGCGGCTCCGCGCGCTTTGATTTCGTGACGGCTATCGCTTCGTCCGGCGCGCGTTTGACGCCCGCGATGCGTTCGCGCGCGACGCTGGCATATTTCTTTTCGCGTTCGATGCCGATGAACTTGCGGCCCAGACGGCGCGCCACCGCGCCCGTCGTGCCGGACCCGAAGAACGGATCGACGATCACATCGCCCGGCTGCGTCGACGAAACGATCACGCGATGCAAAAGGCTTTCCGGCTTCTGCGTGGAATGCGCTTTCTGCCCGTTGGAATCCTTCAGGCGTTCGCCGCCCGAACATATCGGCAAATTCCAGTCCGAACGCATCTGCAATTCGTCGTTCAGCGCCTTCATCGCTTCATAGTTGAAGGTGTATTTGCTGTCCTGGTTCTTGCCCGCCCAGATCATGGTCTCATGCGCATTGGTGAAACGCTTGCCGCGGAAGTTGGGCATCGGATTGGATTTGCGCCACACCACGTCGTTCAGGATCCAGAACCCCAGATCCTGCAGGATCGCGCCCACGCGGAAGATGTTGTGATAGGAGCCAATCACCCAAAGCGCGCCATCGTCCTTCAAAAGGCGGCGCGCGGCGGTGAGCCATTCGCGGGTGAACTTGTCGTAATCGGCGAAACTGGCGAACTGATCCCAATGATCGTCCACGGCATCCACTTTGGAATTGTTCGGCCGGTGCAGATCGCCCTGAAGCTGCAGATTGTACGGCGGATCGGCGAAGACCAGATCGGCGCAACCCGCCGGAAGGGACTTCATCACTTCGATGCAATCGCCCTCGATCACCCGATCAAGGGATTCTGTAAGCCCCCGCGCCATACGCCGCCCGCCCGTTTTATCCACACACAGGCTGAATCGTGATTCAACGTGATTCGCGCGTCAAGAGTCTTTGGAATCAATGACTTGGGCTAGAGTCTTCACACTATCCACATACTAGGGCTTGTGAGCGACTCAATGACTCAGAGGGCTGTCGCAGGCATTTCCCCGGCCAATTCCGGCGAAAGGATGCGCCGGACGGGCGCGAAACTGCGCCGGTGATGGACGCAGACACCATGCTTTTCGAGCCCGCGCAGATGTTCTTCCGTGCCGTAACCCATGTTGGTGATCCAGCCATAGCCGGGATGCGCATCGTGCAGCGCGCGCATCATGCGATCACGCGTGACCTTGGCCAGGATCGACGCCGCCGCGATGGAAACCGACCGCGCATCGCCATCGACCAGCGTATCGCACGGGCAGGGAAGGGCAGGCGCATCGTTGCCATCCACCAGCGCAAACATCGGCGCCACCGCCATCGCCCGAACAGCGCGCGCCATGGCGAGATGCGTCGCCTGCCGGATGTTCAGCAGATCGATTTCATCGACACTCGCCTCACCCACGCCCCAGGCCACGGCCGACTTTACGATCAGCACGTAAAGTTCCTCGCGCGCCTCCGCCGTCATCTGCTTGGAGTCATCGATGCCCTTGGGAATGCGCCCGCGTTCGAAAATCACCGCACCCGCCACCACCGGCCCCGCCAACGGCCCACGCCCAGCCTCATCGACGCCGGCGATTGGGCCAGCCATCGTCTTCAACAAACGCGACTCGTAAATGTAATGCGGCATTCCCCATTGTTAGAGGAGCGCCAGTTGCTCGCCAAGATAGGGTGGTCGCTTGAACTTGTTGATCGTCAGCTGCGTGTGCACCTGATTGAGCCCGAGCCGTTTCACCGCAAGCTGGAACCTGCGCCCGATCAAATCCGCATAAGGCCCAGCGCCCGTCATGCGCTTGCCCCATTCGGGATCGTAATCCTTGCCCCCGCGCATCTGCCGGATCAGGCTCATCACATGCTTGGCGCGTCCGGGCTCGTTGGCTTCCAGCCATTCGCGGAACAGGTCTTTGATCTCCAGCGGCAACCGCAGCAGCACATAGCCCGCGCTCAGCGCCCCCATATCGCGCCCCGCTTCGAGCACGCTTTCCAGTTCGTCGTCGTTCAACGCAGGTATCACCGGCGCGAACATGAGGCCGGTCGGAATGCCTGCCTGCCGCAAAGTTTTGATCGCCTGTAACCGGCGCGGCGGCGTGGACGCACGCGGTTCCATCACGCGCGCAAGCTTGCGATCCAGCGTCGTCACCGAAATCGCCACCTTCGCCAGACCTTGTTCGGCCATCGGCCCCAGAATGTCGATATCGCGGGTGATGAGTGCGGATTTGGTCACGATCCCCACGGGATGATTGAACGCGCGCAACACCTCCAGAATGGACCGCGTGATGCGCAGCTTCTTTTCCGTCGGCTGATAGGGATCGGTGTTGGTGCCCATCGCGATGGTGCGCGGCGAATAGGATTTCGCCGACAATTCCTTCGCCAGCAATTCCGCCGCGTTGGGTTTCACCAATATCTGCGTCTCGAAATCCGCGCCAGGCGAGAACCCGAGATAGGCATGCGTGGGCCGCGCAAAACAATAGATGCAGCCATGCTCGCAGCCGCGATAAGGATTGATCGAACGATCGAACGAAATATCCGGCGAGGTATTGCGCGCGATGATCGTGCGCGTCGTATCCCGGATCAGCTGCGTCTTCAGCGCCGGAAGTTCTTCTTCCTCATTCCAGCCATCATCGAACAGCACACGCTTCTCGCGGTCATACCGGCTCGAAGCATTCGAAACCGCCCCCCGCCCATGAAGCCGCCGCGTATCGGCGGTGATGTCCAAAACCGTGGTCATGGAGGGGAGAGTAGCGAATCATGAGAACATATCAAGAACAAATTGCTTGCCTGGCGGACCCGGCTATGGCATACTATGCCAATAGCGATCCCAGAGGCTCACCCATGCCCACCCGCAACGTCGTCATCACCGACCACCAGGCCAAGCTGATCGACCGCCTGGTCACGGAAGGCCGCTATCAGAACGGCAGCGAAGTTCTGCGCGATGCGCTTCGCCTGATCGAAGCACGCGAAGCAGAAGACAAGGCAAAGCTCGCGGCCCTGCGAGAGGCCATTCAGGTCGGCGTGGACGATATTGAAGCGGGCCGGTACACCACGTTCAAAACATCAAAAGCGTTACGTGCCCATCTCAGAAAATTGACCGATGATGCGATTGCAGGAAAGCCATTCACACCGGCTGTTCGCAAGTCGGCTGCTGAATGACAAGGCGAGTCGAAACTTGGGACGTACGCCTTTCTGATGCCGCACAAGCGGATTTTTATGAAATCATCGACTGGACAAAGAGCCATTTTGGTAACGTTCAAGCGGATGCCTACGCGGAAACCCTTAGCGACGCCATAGATTCTCTGACGGACGGCGCAACGGTTTCCTCAGCCAGATCGCGAGATGATCTTCTGCCCGGGTTGTTCACCCTTCACGTTGCCCGCCGAGGTCATAAAGGCAGGCACGTTGTTTTGTTTCGCATAGAAAATGCAAAAAATAATGTTATCGAAGTCTTGCGCATCCTGCATGACTCGATGGACTTCGCGCGTCATCTGCCGGAAGAGAAATAAACCTCATCCGCCCGCAAACGCATTGGCGAGAACAAGTTCTTCGCCCTGATCCACCTTCCGCTCCGCCATTTCATCAGGCCGGACCACTGTGTCCCGGTGCACACAGATGATGTTGCGGCGAATACCGCTGCGCTCGTCGAACAGATGCAATCCCAGCGCGGGATGCTTCTTCGCGATGTCTTCGAACACCTCGCGCACCGTCGTGCCGTCGGCTTCCAGCGTCCGCGCCCCACCCGTGACGGCGCGCAAAACAGGCGGCACCTGTACGCGGATCACGTCGCGTAAGCCTCCACGCTCATGATGCGCGGCAAGCCGCTTGCCACTTCGGCCCAGCTTTCGCCCACATTGTTGCTCGCGAACACCTGTCCCGAACTGGTGCCGAAATAAACCCCGCCGGGATCAAGTTGATCCACCGACATCGCGCCGCGCAACACGCCGGAGAAACATTGCGAGGGCAGGCCGTCCTTGCGCTGCTGCCAGTTTTTGGCGTCGTCGGTGCTTTTGTAAATCGCCAGTTGTCCGTCATGCGGCAGGCGAAAATTGTCGCTGTCGAGCGGCGCGATGAACAGGCTGTGCGTCTTGCGATCCATCGCAATCGCGAAACCGAACGAACATTTGTGGCCGTCGCTCAATTCGCCGCACGGCAATCCGGTTTCAGTGACGACCCAGGTGTCGCCCGCATCGTCGCTGCGATAGACGCCGCGATGATCCTGCCGGAACAGCACATCGGGTTTTGCCGGATCGTGCGTGACGTGATGCACGCAAATGCCAAGGTCGGTGTTCACACCAGCACTCTTTTCGCTCCACGTCTTGCCGCCATCATCGGTGCGAAAGAACCCGGAAGACGAAACGCCAACCCACATCCGATTGGGATTGCCGGGATCGCTCAAAATCGTATGCGCGCAAAGCCCGCCGAACCCCGGCTCCCATTGATCGCGCCCCGGCTGGTTGTTGAACCCATCCACCGGCTCCCACGATTGCCCGCGATCGCGCGTGACAAACAATCCCGCTTCGGAAACGCCCGCATAAACCGCATCTTTCGTGGCATGCAGCGCCCAGATCTGATCCACCAGCCGCGGCTCGTCCTTATAGCGCCCCATGAAATCGCTCGCGCCCACGATGCGGATATGGCCGGGGCTTCCTTTTTCCCCCGGCTTGTAACGCGGCGCAGCCTCAAGCTGCTTCCACTCTTTCAGATCGTCGCTAACGAAGATCGCCGGTCCATACACATCGTTCGCAACCGCAGCGTAATAGCGGCCAGTGCTGTCGCGCACAGAAGCGGTCACCGGCCAGCCGCGCAAAACGAAATCGGTGGACCAGTCCTTGCGGTTGCCATCCGACTTCAGAACGGCAGCGCCTTTTTTCGTACCGACGACGAGTGCAACGCCCATGGCTTCCTCCGTTTTCCCAAGCCTATCACAACGGATATTCCGCATCAGCCCTGCAGAACGGAACGCTTCCGTTGCAGGAACCGCCGGATAGCTGGGTCGCTTTCAAGGCCGATAGCAATGTCGAGTGCTTCGCCCGCGTCTTGCTCATGGCCCGCGCGCGAAAGAAGTTCCGCCCGCGCGGCCCAATAGGGCTGGTATTGCGAAAGCCGACCGTCGGCAGCCTGCACATCCAGCGCCGCCAATCCGGCTTGCGGACCATCGGTTTCCGCCAGCGCCACCGCGCGGTTGATCGCCACCACCGGAGAATGCGTCATGCGCCACAGCGCATCGTAAAGGCCAAGGATCGCACGCCAATCGGTGCGCCCCGTGAAACAGCGTGTGGCGTGCGCCGATTGTATCGCTGCTTCGAGCTGGAAACGCCCAATGGCTTTCATCGTGCTGGCGCGTAGCAAAAGCATTTCGGCTTCTTCGATCAGCGTCCGGTCCCAAAGCAAAGTGTCCTGCTCCGTCAGCGGAACGAACTCACCGTCTGCACTTCGCCGCGCCTCGCGACGCGCTTCGGTGTGCAGCATCAGCGCAAGAAGCCCCAGCGCTTCCGGTTCGTCCGGCAGAAGCGATGCCACCAGCCGCCCAAGCCAGATTCCTTCCGTCGCCAGATTGCGGCGGTTGATGTCAGTGCCCCTCGGGTCGGACCAGCCTTCGCAATAGGTGGTATAGATAGCATCGAGCACGGCATCGAGCCGTTCGCTTAAGTCGCCGCGCGAAGGCAGGCGAAACGGAATGCCCGCCCGGCGGATCTTCGCTTTCGCGCGCACCAGCCGCTGGCTCATCGAAGACGGCGCAATCAGAAACGCCGATGCGATGGTTGCCGCATCGAAGCCCAGAACGGTTTGCAATATCAGCGGCGCGCGAATGCCCGCTTCGATGGCGGGATGCGCACAGGCGAACATCAACGACAGCCGTTCGTCGGGGATCTCGTTGTCGTTGGCGCACGTCAGTTCGTCGGCCATGAGTTTGAGGTGATCCGCAGCCTGTTCGGCGCGATGCCGGTGGCGGGCGCTGTCGATGGTTTTGCGTTTCGCGGTGGTGATGAGCCACGCCTCGGGATTTGCTGGCACGCCGCTTTGCGGCCAATGGGCCAGCGCCGCGGCAAAAGCTTCCGCAAGTGCGTCTTCCGCAGCAGTCACATCGCGCGTGCGGGCGGCAAGAAGGGCGACGAGCTTGCCGTAACTGCGGCGCGCGACGGCCTCCGCCGTGTTGCGGGCAAGCTCGCCGTCTTCCATCACATCGTCCAGACGGGGCGCACTTCCACTTTGCCATGGCTTGAGCCGGGGCAACGCGCGGCCCATGAGATCGCGGCGTCGAGATCGGGCACATCGATCAAAAAGTATCCGCCCAATTCTTCGCGGGTTTCGGCATAAGGCCCGTTCAGCACATTCGTCTTGCCGTTGGCGACTTGCACCGTCGTCGCGTCGCTGGTCGGGCGCAGGCGGTTCGACGACACCATGACGTCTTCCTTCTTCAGCGCCTCGAAATAGGCGTTGTAAGCCGCAATCCGCTTTTGCGTTTCGTCCGGCTGACTGCGGGCGAAATAGGCCGGATCGGTATAGATCAGCAGCGTGTACTGCATGGGGGAATTCTCCTTCATCGGTTAAGCCATGATCGGCTGCCTCGATGACGCTTTGGCCCGTCCGATTTCGACAGGCTTTCGAAAAAATCTTCCGCCTATTTCCGGTGCTCTTCCAGCCGGGGCATGATTTCCACGAAATTACAGGGCCGGTGGCGGATATCGAGCTGGTATTTCAGGATGCCGTCCCAGCCGTCTTTCACCGCACCCGTCGAGCCGGGCAGGGCGAAGAGATACGTCCCCCTGGCCAATCCGGCACAAGCGCGCGATTGCAGGGTGGAGGTGCCGATCTTCTCATAAGATATCTGGTGGAAGATGACGGAAAATCCATCGATCTCCTTCTCGAACAGCGGCTTCATCGCCTCAACGGTGACATCGCGCCCCGTCAGCCCCGTACCGCCGGTGGTGATGACGACGTCGATCTCGGGATCGTCGATCCATTTCTGAAGTTGCGCACGGATTTTGTCTGCATCATCGCGGAGCAGTGTACGCACAGCAAGAACATGCCCCGCATCTTCAATCCGTTTGGCAAGCGTGTCACCAGACGTATCATTGAAAGCATCACGCGTATCCGAAACGGTTAACACTGCGATACGCACCGGAACGAACGCAATGCTCTCGTCAATCTTGCTCACGTCACCTCCATTGTCATCCCCGGCCGAGCGACAGCGAGGGGAAGGGGACCCAGGTATTCAACATCGGACGGTCTCTCACACCTGGTCCCCTTCCCTCGCAATGCTGACGCATCGCTCGGCCGGGGATGACAGGTGTGATTAAGCGAGAATACCCAATTCCTTCGCCTTCGCTTCGAACGACTGCATGTCGCGCCAAGCAAGCTTCTTGTCGACCGGGCGGCGCAACAGATAAGCCGGATGCAACGTGCACAGCGCGGGTATCATCCGTCCGTTGACGTGGTACTCGAACCACTTCCCCCGCAACGACATGATGCCTTCGGTCTTGCCCAGCACGTTCTTCACCGCGATGCGCCCCAGCAGCATCAGCACATCCGGCTCTTTGAGTTCGATGTGCCGCCGCAGGAACGGCAAACACATCGCCGCTTCTTCCAATCCGAAATCGCGATTGCCCGGCGGTTGCCATGGCAGCACGTTGGTGATGTAGAAATTCTCCGCCCGGTTCAGCCCGATGGGCGCCACCATCTTGTCGAGCAGTTTGCCCGCGCGGCCCACGAACGGCAGCCCCGCGCGGTCTTCGTCGCGGCCCGGCGCTTCGCCGATCAGCATGATGCGCGCAGCCGCGTTGCCATCGGCGAACACGGTATGGGTGGCGTTCTTTTTCAGCGCCCCGCCGTCGAACGCTTCCAGCGCCGCCCGCAATTCGTCCAGCGTGTTGCACTTCGCGGCGATGTCGAGCGCGGTTCCGATCTGGTCGGTGTAAGCGCCTGCGGGCGCGGCCTTGTTCTCGTGCGGGAAGGCGCGCCGTTCCCCGGCATGGGGCGGGGAGGCGACGGGAATCGTTTTCGCCGCGCTGGCAGCAGCAGGTTTGGGGGGCGCTGGGGGGGCTTGAGAAAACCGATTGGTCGGCGCCTCCAGCATGGCCTCATCGGCCCCGGCTTCGACGAGCCAGGCCAGGTCGGCCAATGGGTTGGAGCTTTCGGACGGCAGCATGGCCAAATCATAGGACAGGCCCGCGCAATGTGCGACCATTCCCAATTGACGCCCCTGTTAGGTGCCCGCATAAGGCCCTGACGGGGATGACATCTGGAGCGAGTGATGGCCGACGCGGTCGAACGCGAAAGCATGGAATATGATGTGGTGATCGTGGGGGCGGGCCCGGCGGGCCTTGCCGCGGCGATCCGGCTGAAACATCAGGCCGCCAAGCACGGCCACGAGATCAGCGTCTGCGTTCTGGAAAAGGGCTCGGAAGTCGGCGCCCACATCCTCTCCGGCGCGGTGATCGATCCCATCGGCATCACCGAACTGTTCCCCAACTGGAAAGAACTGGGCGCCCCGCTCGATACGCCCGTCACCAACGATCAGTTCTGGTATCTGGGACCGGCCGGTTCGATCCGCATCCCGAACTTCATCTTCCCGCCGCTGATGAGCAATCACGGCAATTACATCGCGAGCCTCAGCAACCTCACCAAATGGATGGCGCAGCAGGCCGAATCTCTGGGCGTCGAGATCTATCCAGGCTTCCCCGCCGCCGACATCGTGTTCGGCGAGAACGGCGAAGTGAAGGGCGTCACCACTGGCGATCTGGGCGTTGCGAAAGACGGCCATCACAAATCCGAATTCACGCCCGGCATGAATTTGCTCGGCAAATATACCTTCTTCGCGGAAGGCGCGCGCGGTTCGCTGTCGAAGCGTCTGGGCGCACATTACAAGCTGCACGAAGGCCGCGACCCGCAGAAGTTCGGCATCGGCCTCAAAGAACTTTGGGAATTGCCGAAAGACAAGCACAAGCCCGGCCTGGTGATGCACACCATGGGCTGGCCGCTCGACAATTCCACCGGCGGCGGCCTCTTCATGTATCACTGGGGCGAGAATTTCTGCTCCGTCGGTTTCGTCGTTCACCTGAACTATTCCAATCCGTTCATCTCGCCGTTCGATGAATTCCAGCGCGTGAAGCATCATCCGCGCGTGAAGCAGCATCTCGAAGGCGGCAAGCGCATCGCCTATGGCGCGCGCGCCATCACCGAAGGTGGTTTCCAGTCGGTGCCGAAGCTGGTGTTCCCCGGCGGCGCGCTGATCGGCTGTTCGGCGGGGTTCGTGAACCTGCCGCGCATCAAGGGCAGCCACAACGCGATCGCCACCGGCATATTGGCGGCGGATGCGGCGTTCGATGCGGTGAAACTCGGCCGCTCGGGCGATCTCCTCGATGCCTATGAGGTCGGCTACCAGCATTCTCACGTTTATACGGATCTGAAGCGCGTCCGGAACGTGAAGCCCCTGTGGTCCCGGCTGGGAACCGTGTTGGCCCTGCCGTTCATCGGGCTGGATATGTGGCTCAACCAGTTGTTCGGTTTCAGCCCGCTCGGCACGCTGAAACACGGCAAAGCGGATTACCAGACGTTAAAACCTGCGTCACAATTTAAGCCGATTGCCTATCCGAAACCCGACGGTGTTCTCAGCTTCGACAAGCTTTCCTCGGTGTTTCTGTCGAATACCAACCACGAGGAAGACCAGCCCGTTCACCTTGTGTTGAAGGACCCCACCATTCCCATTCGCGTCAACCTGCCCGAATATGACGAGCCGGCGCAGCGTTACTGCCCGGCCGGCGTTTACGAGGTGGTGCGCGAAGCTTCCGGTCCCAGGTTCCAGATCAACGCGCAGAACTGCGTGCATTGCAAAACCTGCGATATCAAGGACCCGGAGCAGAACATCAACTGGGTAACGCCCGAGGGCGGTGGCGGGCCCAACTACGCCAATATGTAAGGAGACACCGCTTTGCGTATTCGCCAGTTCCTGTTCGTCTCGGCCGCGGCGATTTCGCTGTCCGCCTGTTCGACACTCGGTATCGACATGGGCTCCTCCACGCCCAGCAAGAACACGGCGGAGGCCAACACCTCGCTGAATTCCGGCGGGGCGTTGCAGACCAACGACAATGCGGGCGCCCCCCCTGTTCGCGTCGACAATGCGCTCGACAAAAGCTACGGCGCCTATCTGAACGCGCGCCTCGCCGCGAGCCAGCACGACATGGCCGATGCCGCGAAGTTCTATCTCGCAAGTCTCGACGCCGATCCGAACAACCCCGATCTTCTGGCGCGCGCCTTCCTCTACACGGTCTCGGCAGGCGACATGGACCGCGCGCCCGAACTGGCCGCCAAAGTGGTCGCCACCGAACCGGACAATCGCGCCGCCCGCACCACGCTCGCGGTGGATGCGATCAAGAACAAGAAATATTCCGACGCCCGAGAAAACCTTTCCAAATCCGCGCAAGGTCCGTTCGCGATCCTCACCATCGACCTGCTCAACACCTGGGCAGCGGTCGGCGACGGTCACACCGATCAGGCGATGGCCGATCTGAACGCGCTGAAGACGCAAGGCGGCACGGATTCGCTTGTCGCTTTCCATCGCGCGCTGGTGTTCGATCAGGTGGGCCGCGAGTCCGATGCGGCGGTCGCTTATCAGGAAGCATTGAAAGCCTCCGGCAACGGCCCGCGCATCGTGGAAGCCTATGGCCGCTTCCTCGAACGCAACGGCCGCACGGCGGAAGCCAAGGAATTCTACGGCAAGCTCGCCTCCGACACAGCGCTGCAGCCCATTGTCGAAGCAGCGCAGAAGCGCATGGACTCCGGCAGGAAGCCCGATGCACTGGTGGCCTCGCCGCAGGATGGTGCCGCCGAAGCGATGTTCAGCATCGCCGCGTCGCTGACAGATGATTCCAGCGCCGATGTGTCGGTGCTGTATCTGCGGTTCGCGCGCTACCTGCGCCCCGAATTCGATCTGGCCGACATTCTTCTCGCCGACCGTCTGGAAGCGATGGAGAAATTCGAAGAAGCCATCGACGTCTATCACGGCATCGCCAAGTCCTCGCCGTATCGCCGCGTGGCGATGGTGCAAGCCGCCGTCGATGAAGCGCGCCTGAACCTCAACGACAAGGCGACAGCCGATTTGAAGGAAGTCGTTTCAAATCATCCCGACGATGCCGAAGCATGGACGGCGCTGGGCGATGTCTATCGCGGCACCGAAAAATATGCCGACGCGGCCGATGCCTATGACAAAGCCATAGCCATCCGTGGCAGCTCCAAGGCGGATTCCTGGCCGCTGCTCTATGCACGCGCGGTGTCCTACGAACAGTCCAACCGTTGGGAACTGGCGGAAGCCGATCTCAAAGCAGCCCTCAGGCTTTCGCCGCAGGAGCCGCAGCTTCTGAACTATCTGGGTTATTCCTGGGTCGACAAAGGCGAGAACCTCTCCGAAGCGCTCGGCATGCTGGAGAAGGCGCGCGCCTTGCGCCCGTTCGACGGTTACATCGCCGATAGCGTCGGCTGGGCTTACTATCGTCTCGGCCGCTACAAGGATGCTGCCAAGACATTGCAAAGCGCGATCCTTCTGGTGCCCGGCGATCCCACGATCAACGACCATCTGGGCGATGCCTATTGGCGCGTGGGCCGCAAGCTCGATGCGCAGTTCCAGTGGAGCCACGCGCTGACCTTCGGCGCCGAAGGCGACGAGAAGGCCAAGATCGAGAACAAGCTCAAAAGCGGCCTGACCGGTGTCGGCAAATCCTGATCCGGTAAGGGTCTTCGCCCCGGCGAAGATCAACCTGTTCCTGCATGTGGGCGACCGCCGCAGCGACGGCTTTCACGCGCTCGAAAGCCTGGTGGTGTTCGCCGATGTCGGCGACGAACTCATGATCGAACCCGCGAAGGAATTCTCGCTCGCCCTCAACGGCCCTTTCGGCATCAAGCTGGCGGACGAACAAGACAACCTCATCGCCAAAGCCGCCCGTGCACTGGCCGCAAAAGCAGGCCGCACACCGGATGTAAAAATCACGCTGACCAAGAACCTACCCGTCGCATCCGGCATCGGCGGCGGCTCGGCAGACGCAGCAGCCACGTTGCGCGGCCTGATGCAATTCTGGAACTTGAAAATCCCAAACGAAGACCTGCACGCGATAGCCGAAACCCTAGGCTCCGACGTGCCCGCGTGCTTGCTCAGCGAAACCCTCTGGATGACCGGACGAGGGGAGGGCATCGAACCCATCCCCGGCCTCCCACCCGCGCCACTGGTTCTGGTGAATCCCGGCATCGGCGTCTCAACGCGCGATATCTTCGCCAACCTCAAAGACCGCGTCGGCATCGGCCAAGCCGCCAAACCCAAACCCGACCTGTCGATCCTGGCATTGGCCGACTATTTCAAATCCAACCGCAACGACCTCGAAAAACCCGCACGCCAGATCGCCCCAGTGATTGGCGAAACGCTATCGGCCATCGCCGCAAACGGCGCGTTGCGCACAAGAATGTCCGGCAGCGGCGCAACCTGTTTCGGACTGTTCGCCGATGACAAGACGGCGGAAGAAGCTGCGGCAAAGCTCGCCAACGATCACCCCACTTGGTGGGTGAAAAAAGCGCGTATCCAATAAAACAATAACTGTCATGGCCCGCGAATGCGGGCCACCCAGTTGGGTTCTGCACACGATAAAAATTCGCACGCGGAGACGCGAAGGACGCGGAGGAAAAACTCAGCTCCGTGTTCTCCGCGTCTCCGCGTGATTCATTTCTCGGAAAATGTCACCTGGGTGGCCCGCATTCGCGGGCCATGACAGGGAAGGGTGATGCCGTAAAAATCAATAAGCCCGTTCCACGCAGAACTCGGCCACGGCGATCAGCGCGTCGTGGATATCCGACTTCGGCAGATGTTCGATCGCCTTGCACGCCGCATTCGCATAGCCATGCGCGCGCCGCAGCGTCTCGCGGATGGCGCCGGTCTGCTCCACCAGCGAAATCGCGTGGTTCAAATCGTCCCCGCTCTGCGTGCCGCTTTCGATCACGCGTTTCCAGAACACCCGCGCCTGCTCGTCGGCACGCTGATAGGCAAGGATCACCGGCAACGTCATCTTGGCTTCGCGGAAATCGTCGCCCACCGATTTGCCCATCACCGCCTGACGGCCGGAATAATCCAGCGCATCGTCGACAAGCTGGAACGCGATTCCCAAATTCATCCCGTAATTGTGCAGCGCGCCCACAAAACTCGGCTCGCGCTTGGCAAGCGCGGGGCCGGCTTCGGCGGCGGCGGCGAACAACGCGGCGGTCTTGGCGCTGACCACCCGCAGATAATGTTCTTCGGTGGTGGCCAGATTGTTGGCAGAATGAAGCTGCAACACTTCGCCTTCCGCGATCACGGCGGACGCGTTGGCAAGGATGCCAAGCACGTTCAGATCGCCCGTCTCCAGCATCAGCTGGAACGAACGGCTGAGCAGGAAATCGCCCACCAGCACCGAAGGCTTGTTGCCCCACACTACGTTTGCGGAATCCTTGCCGCGCCGCATGTCGGATTCATCGACCACGTCGTCATGCAACAAGGTGGCGGTGTGGATGAACTCCACCGCTGCCGCGAGCTTCTGATGCCCGTCGCCGCTATAGCCCGCCATCTGCGCACCCGCGAGCGTCAGCAGCGGGCGCAAGCGCTTGCCGCCGGAATCGATCAGGTGCTTGGCAAGTTCCGGGATCAATTTCACCGCGCTCGACATGCGCTGATGGATCAGCCGGTCGGTTGCCGCCATGTCTTCGGCGACGAGCGTATGCAATCGCTCGACCGGCGAAACGGCGTAGGGGGTCTTTACGACTTCGGCGACACTCATCGGGGGCGGCGTCTTGCCGGTCCTGGTTGCGGTTGCGAGATTACGCGATATACCCCCGCGAGGGGAACCGGCGGAAGGCAGGCGTCTCATGCGCGAAATCCTCAAATCGAACAACCCCGTGGACCTGTCCTATGCGGAAGCCGTTCTGAAAGATGCGGGAATTCAGAGCGTGGTGTTCGACGATCATATGAGTGTGATGGACGGCAGCATGGTCATTTTGCCGCGCAGGTTAATGGTGTCTGACGAAGATGCCGCTGCCGCCACAGCCCTTCTGAAAGACGCGCTCAAACCGTGAGTGCCATCACCGAAGACGGGTTCCTGAACGACCGCCTGAAACTGCGTCAGCCCAGACGCGGTTTCCGGGCGGGCCTTGACGCGGTCATGCTGGCCGCAGCGGTTCCGGCGACGGCGAACCAGACCTGTCTGGAACTGGGCGCGGGCGTGGGCACGGCAAGCCTGTGTCTGGCCGCGCGCACCGACTGCCGGGTGAATGGCATCGAGATCGATCCCGAACTGACCGAACTTGCGAATCAAAACGCCGCGCTGAACGCCATGGCCGATCGCGCCAGCTTCGAATGCGCCGATGCGTTGGCCACGCGCCACGGCACGTTCGATCACGTCTTCTGCAACCCGCCGTTCCACGGCAGCGACGGCCAAACCTCGCCCAACGCACAAAAAGCGCGCGCGCTTCAGGACGAAGGCACGTTGAAAGATTGGGTGAGAAGCGGCGTCGAGCACGTTGCTTCCAATGGCCGTTTCACCACCATCATCCGCGCCGACCGGCTGGACGAGGTTCTCACCGCCTTGCCCGCAACGGGCGTCTACATCTTCCCCCTGCTGCCCCGCGAGGGTGAGCTGCCCAAGCGCGTGATCGTCCAATGGCACGAAGGAAGCGGTGGCGAGCCCATCCGCCTGCCGGGCCTGATCCTGCATCAAGCCAGCGGACGCTACACGTCCGAGGCCGATGCTATCCTGCGCGATGCGGCCCCCTTGCGGATCACCCCATGAGCCGGATCTTCGGAAAGGTCTGCCAGAACGGCTACGTCGTGCGCGATATCGACGCCGCGCTGAAACACTGGACCGAAGTGCTGGGTGTCGGCCCCTTCTATTATATGGAGCGGGTGAAGATCGATTGGTTCCGTTATCGCGGCGAACCCTCCGATCTCGAATTCAGCATCGCACTCGCCAACACCGGCGACCTGCAGATCGAGCTGATCCAGCAACGCAACGATGCACCTTCGATGTATCGCGATTTCCTGAACGCTGGCCGGGAAGGCCTGCAACACATGTCCTATTGGACCACGAACTATCAGTCCGATCTCGACAGCTATCTCAGCCTCGGTTTCCGCATCGGCCAGGAAGGCCAAATCGGCGGCCCGTCCGGCCGCTTCGCCTACCTCGAAACCGAAACCCACCCCGGCACGGTGATAGAAGTCTCCGACATCAGCGGCTCGAAGGGCGCCTTCTTCGAAAAGATCAAACGGGCGGCTGCGGGCTGGGACGGATCGCGCCCCATAAGGCCCATCACCTGACCTTTTACCCAGGGTCGGGTAAGTGGTTGTCCGTTACGACCACCCCCTATAGGTTCCGCCCGCTTTCCCGGATGCCGCCATGCCCAAGGCCCGTACCTTTCAAGACCTTATCCTGACGCTCCAGAACTATTGGGCGGCGCAGGGCTGTCTGATCCTGCAGCCCTATGACATGGAGATGGGGGCGGGCACCTTTCACCCGGCCACGACCTTGCGCGCGCTGGGCCCAAGGCCCTGGAAGGCGGCCTACGTCCAGCCCTCGCGCCGCCCCAAGGACGGCCGCTACGGCGAGAACCCCAACCGCCTCCAGCACTATTACCAGTACCAGGTGATCCTGAAGCCCGCGCCGGAAGACGTGCTCGACCTCTATCTGGGCTCGATCAAGGTCATCGGCCTCGACCCGGCGGTACACGACATCCGCTTCGTGGAAGACGATTGGGAAAGCCCTACGCTCGGCGCCTGGGGGCTCGGCTGGGAAGTGTGGTGCGACGGGATGGAGATCACCCAGTTCACGTACTTCCAGCAGGTCGGCGGTTTCGATTGCGATCCGGTCTGCGCCGAAATCACCTACGGCCTCGAACGCCTCGCCATGTATGTGCAGAACGTGGAGTTCGTCTACGACCTCGCGTTCAACGACCAGTTCCGTTACGGCGAAGTGTTCCATCAGAGCGAAGTCGAATTCTCGACCTACGATTTCGAACGCGCCGACACTGCGCTTCTGTTCAAACATTTCGAAGACGCCGAGAAGGAATGCAAAGCACTGCTCGGCGGCAACCGCAAACTCGCGCTGCCCGCTTACGACCAGTGCATCAAGGCCAGCCACAACTTCAACCTGCTCGACGCGCGCGGCGTGATCTCGGTCACGGAACGCGCAGCCTACATCGCCCGCGTCCGCGCGCTCGCCAAAGCCTGCTGCGAAGCCTGGCTCGAAAGCGACATGGGCAAATACACACCGAGGTATGGCTGAGATGGCTGACCTCCTCCTCGAACTCTTCTCCGAAGAAATTCCCGCGCGCATGCAGGCGCAAGCAGCGAAGGATCTCGAACGCCTCGTTATCGGCGCGCTGAGCGATCGCGGCTTGCTGTTCGAAGCCGCCAAAGCCTTCTCCGGCCCGCGCCGCCTGACGCTCGCGATCAACGGCCTGCCCGCAAAGCAGCCCGACGTGAGCGAAGAAAAGAAAGGCCCGCGCATCAACGCGCCCGAGAAAGCCATCGAAGGCTTTCTGCGTTCGGCAGGCGTGACGCTCGACCAATGCGAAAAGCGCGACGACGGCAAAGGCGAATTCTACGTCGCCGTGATCTCGCGCAAGGGCCGCGACACGGCGGAGGTTCTGGCCGAAGTCCTGCCCGAAACCTTCGCCAAACTGCCATGGCCGAAATCCATGCGCTTTCCGGGCAGCCCCGTGCGCTGGGTGCGCCCGCTGCACGGCATCGTCTGCACGCTCGATGGTGAAGTGGTCCCGTTCGAATTCGCGGGCGTGAAAAGCGGCGACGTCACCTATGGCCACCGTTTCCTCAGCCAGGGCCCAATCGAAGTCCGCCGCTACGACGATTACGAAAAGAAGCTGCAAGACGCCTACGTGATCCTCGATCCGGCGCGCCGCAAGGAAATCATCTGGGAAGACGCAAAATCCCAGGCCTTCGTCCACGGCCTCGAACCGATTGCCGACGAAGGCCTGCTCGAAGAAGTGTCCGGCCTCGCCGAATGGCCCGTCGTGCTCACCGGCAAGATCGAAGACCAGTTCATGGATGTGCCAGCAGAAATCCTGCAAACCTCCATGCGCACGCACCAGAAATATTTCTCCACCAAAGACAGCACCGGCAAACTCGCCAACCGCTTCATCGTCGTCGCCAACATGGTGACCCAAGACGCCGGCAAAGAAATCATCGCCGGCAACGAACGCGTGCTGCGCGCAAGACTGTCAGACGCCAAATTCTTCTGGGACCAAGACCGACAGACGAAACTCGAAGACCGCGTAAACGCTCTCAAGGGGATACTTTTCCACGCAAAACTTGGCACGCAATATGAGCGCGTGGAGCGGATCGAAGCTTTGGCGGGAGAGATTGCCGAAAAGACCGGCGCGGATGTCACGAAAGCCAAACGCGCAGCACGGCTTTGCAAGGCCGATCTGACAACCGGAGTCGTCGGCGAATTCCCTGAACTTCAAGGCGTGATGGGGCGTTATTACGCGCTTCACGACGGCGAAGATGCGGAAGTCGCTGATGCAGTCCGCGAACATTACAAGCCGCTAGGTCCAAATGATGCTGTGCCGTCGACACCAATTTCTATTGCGGTCGCTTTAGCGGACAAGTTTGACATGCTGCTGGGGTTTTTCCTCGCCGTCGAAATGCCAAGTGGTTCACGTGACCCATTTGCGTTGCGAAGATCTGCGTTGGGGGCAATACGAACTATCCTTGATTTGAATGTGAGGGTGTCTTTGGACCCGCTCTGGTGGGATCAATTCAATCGGATCGCGATCGATCAGAAATTGACCACCGAGAATGATGGGTTCGCGAGAATTGAGCGTGAGTTCCAAGATTTAGGCCTGAAAGTTAATACTTTGCCGCTTCGTAAGCGCTTTCGTGGAGCCATCGATAACGACGAAAGCGAACGGCTATATGAGTTGGTAAGCCTGTCGTTGATGCAGTTTCTCACCGACCGCCTCAAGGTTGCGCTTCGTGAGAAAGGAACTCGGCACGACTTGATCGACGCCGTGTTTAGCTTAGGCAATGAGGACGATCTCGTTCGTCTCGCCGCCCGCGTCGAAGCTCTGCAAACCTTCCTCAAATCCGACGACGGCGCTAATCTGCTAACCGCCTACAAGCGCGCCGCGAACATCCTCAAAGCCGAAGAGAAGAAAGACAAAACCGAATACTCCGGCGATCCCAATTCTGAAGCTTTCGTGCTGCCGGAAGAAAAAGCTCTCTTCGTCGAACTCGCCGCCGCCTCCGAACTGATCCGCGCCGAAGTGGAGCGCGAGCGGTTCGTCGAAGCGATGGGCGTCATGGCGCGTCTGCGCAAGCCGGTGGATGCGTTCTTCGACAAGGTGACCGTGAACGACAAAGACCCCGCGTTGCGCAAGAACAGGCTGCTCCTGCTCTCGCGCCTGCGCAGCACGCTGCATCTGGTGGCAGACTTCTCGAAGATTGAAGGCTAGGAAACCATCCGCTCCAGCAGCGCGGTGTCGCAAAACTGTGTCAGCGACGTCGCTTTTCCGTCCTTGCCGAATTCCCAAAGATCGAACAGTTCGGTTGTTGCGGTCCCGCCGTTCTTTGTTGACAGCTTTACGCGCGAATGTATCGCCGCCGAATTGCCTTCCACAATTGCCGATAGCCGCTTGACGCTGTGAAATTTGAACAGGTCGATCAACCCATCGATAGATTTCTTGGCTGCCCCGCTTGCCAGTTCCGGCACGGCATTATCCCCTCCAATCAGGCGATATTTCGCGCGCGGCGCCAACAGGTTTTCCACCGCGCTGATGTCGCCTTTCACCCGGGCCTTATAAAGTTGGTCTATCGTTTTGAGTATGGCTTTCTTGGTTGGCATTACAAAACCCCTTCCTTCGAAAAGTCGTTGCAATATCGAATACTATATTACCGAAGAATAGATTCGAAGTATTCGAAATATTTGTTGGCCGCCGAGGTACGCGCGGGAGCCGAGGTCGGCGATTACTGGCGTTTGGACCGCCTCGGTATTGGCGCTACCGGCGGCCGGGGCAATCCGCCAATTGCTCTATTGCGGCGTGGTCCTTTTTCCGCGTATGCCACACTTGGCCAGTTGCGGTGCAGCATGTCAGTCTCCACGCGGCAAATCACGGATTACACATGACAAAATGGGTTTACAGCTTCGGCAATGGCTCTGCGGAAGCCAACGCTTCGATGAAAAATCTGCTCGGCGGCAAGGGTGCGAACCTGGCCGAGATGAGCAAACTGGGGCTGCCTGTGCCGCCCGGCTTCACCATCAACACCGAAGTCTGCACCTATTATTACGCGCACGACGAAACCTATCCCGCCGATCTGAAAGCCGCTGTCGAATCCGCGCTCGCGCAAGTAGGGCAGGTGGCCAATGGCAAGCTGGGCGATCCGGCCAATCCGTTGCTGGTGTCGGTGCGTTCGGGCGCGCGCGTCTCCATGCCGGGCATGATGGACACGGTGCTGAACCTCGGCCTCAATCCCGAAACCACCGAAGGCCTGGCCAAGCTCACCGGCAACCCGCGTTTCGCGTATGACTCCTATCGCCGTTTCATCCAGATGTATTCCAATGTCGTGCTGGGCGTCGAATACGCGCTGTTCGAAGAAATCCTCGACGCGACGAAAGAAGACAAAGGCATCGAACTCGACACCGATCTTTCGACCGACGATCTGAAGAAGATCGCCATTGCCTTCAAGGAACAGGTGAAGAAAGAACTCGGCAAACCGTTTCCGGACGATGTGAACGAACAGCTTTGGGGCGCCATCGGTGCGGTGTTCGGTTCGTGGCATTCCCCGCGCGCCAACACCTATCGCAAGCTGCACAACATTCCCGAAGATTGGGGCACGGCGGTCACCGTGCAGGCGATGGTGTTCGGCAATCGCGGCGAAACATCCGCCACCGGCGTTGCCTTCACGCGCGATCCCTCGACCGGCGAAAATCTTCTCTACGGCGAATTCCTCATCAACGCGCAAGGCGAAGACGTGGTGGCGGGCATTCGCACGCCGCAACCGATCTCCAAACTCGTGCGCGATCGCCAGGGCGGCAAGAAGCCCTCGATGGAAGAAGCCATGCCCGCCGCTTACGCCGAACTGAAATCTATCGGCGACAAGCTCGAAGCCCATTACCGCGACATGCAGGACGTCGAGTTCACGGTGCAGGAAGGTAAGCTCTTCATGCTCCAGACCCGCAATGGCAAGCGCACGGCGGAAGCGGCCCTGAAGGTGGCCGTGGACATGGTGGCCGAAGGCCTGATCGACAAGAACGCCGCCGTGGCTCGCGTCGATCCCGCAGCACTCGACCAGCTTCTGCACCCCACGCTCGATCCCGATGCGCCCAAACAGCAGATCGCCATCGGTTTGGCCGCCTCCCCAGGGGCTGCCACTGGCGAAATCGCCTTCACCGCCGAGGAGGCCGAAAAACTGGCCGCTGATGGCCACGAGGTGATCCTCGTCCGCACCGAAACCAGCCCCGAAGACATTCACGGCATGCACGCCGCCCGGGGCATTCTCACCGCCCGCGGCGGGATGACGAGCCACGCTGCCGTGGTGGCCCGCGGCATGGGCCGGCCCTGCGTCTCCGGCGCAGGCATGCTCAAGATCGATCTGGCCGCCGGCACCATGGCCACGGGCCGCGAAACGCTGAAGCGCGGCGACGTCATCACCATCGATGGCGCAAGCGGGCAGGTGTTCAAAGGCAAGGTGCCCATGCACCAGCCCGAACTGACCGGCGATTTCGGCACCTTGATGGGTTGGGCGGATTCGATCCGTACACTGAAGGTTCGCACCAACGCCGACACGCCGCACGATGCAGAGACTGCGCGCAAGTTCGGCGCCGAAGGCATCGGTTTGTGCCGCACCGAACATATGTTCTTCGATGGCCCGCGCATCGTCGCGGTGCGCCAGATGATCCTCGCCGATCAACAGAAAGATCGCGAAGCGGCGTTGGCAAAATTGTTGCCGATGCAACGCGGCGATTTCGAAGCGATCTTCAAGGCGATGGAAGGTTTGCCGGTGACGATCCGCTTGCTCGATCCGCCGCTGCACGAATTCCTGCCCAACACCGATGAAGAGATTGCGGAAGTTGCGCGCGCCGCTGGCGGCGATCCGTCCAAATTGCGCGCACGCGCCATCGCGCTGCATGAATCCAACCCGATGCTCGGCCATCGCGGTTGCCGCCTCGGCATCACTTATCCCGAAATCTACGAGATGCAGGCGCGCGCCATTCTCGAAGCCGCGCTCAATGTGGAAGACGCGGGCGGCAAGCCCGTGCAGCTCGAAATCATGATCCCGCTGGTCGGATTCAAGACCGAGCTGGATGTCTTAAAAGCTCGTATTTCCAGCGTTTCCGACGCCGTAAAGAAAGAGCGCGGACGTGCGCCGCATTATCTCATCGGCACGATGATCGAACTTCCGCGTGCCGCCTTGCGCGCCGCAGAAATTGCAGAGAGCGCGGAATTTTTCTCGTTCGGCACCAACGATCTCACGCAGACAACACTCGGTGTCAGCCGCGACGACGCAGGAACGTTCCTCACCGAATATCTCAACAAGGGCATCATCACGCGCGATCCGTTCGTCACGATAGATCAAGAAGGCGTTGGTGAACTGGTTAAGATCGCGGCGGAAAGAGGGCGTAAAACACGCGCCAATTTGAAACTCGGTATCTGCGGCGAACATGGCGGCGATCCGGATTCGATCCGTTTTTGTCACAAAGCGGGTCTCGATTATGTGTCGTGTTCACCATTTCGAGTCCCCGTTGCGCGACTCGCTGCCGCACAAGCAGCCCTACAATCCACAGCTGAAAACGATTGATCAGTGTACGGATAACCCGCAGAAAACCTGGCTTTTTCTGTATTCCATGACGCTGCGTCATATATAAAATCGATTCTATTTGACGATTCGGAATTTCGCTGGCACAAGCCTCGCACCAAACGGGGCTGCGGAACTTTTTAAACACGACTCACTGAACCGAAAATTTTTATTCGTTAGGTAGCCGGGACCAGCCTAGATGCAGACCAACTTGCTAGAAACGCTTTGGCGCGCGGATCGCGTGCTGGGATGTGCTGTGGCGATCGTCGCCATGGCAGCAGGCGGCATCGCAGGCGCGACCATCGTACATGCTCCGCATACGGATAAAGTCGTTGCACCGGTTGTCGCTGCTGCTGCGCCTGTATCGCAGAACGATACGATGAGCGTTCTGGAAACCGATCCCGCGCTCGCCCAACTCGTCTCCGAACACAAATGTCTTTCCGAAGCGCTCTATTACGAAGCGCGCGGCGAAGGCTCGAAAGGCCAGATGGCGGTCGCCGAAGTGATCTTCCATCGCCTGCACAACAAGCATTATCCGCAAACGATCTGCGGCGTGGTTTATCAGGGCAAGGATACGCGGGACTGCCAGTTCTCCTTCGCCTGCGAAAAACATGCGAAAAACAAGGACGGCGACGAATGGGATAGCGCCCAGATGCTGGCCGCCCAGATCCTCACCGGCGTCGCCCGCATGCGCGACGTGACCGAAGAAGCCACCCACTTCCACACCATTTCGGTGACGCCGGAATGGGCCGATCACCTGGTCAGAACCATCCAGATCGGCAACCACATCTTCTATCGCGACGCGCCGCTGACGCAGAAGAGCTGACGTTCGCACGGTTTCCTCAATCTTAACTGCTCGGGAGATGTAATTTGCCCGCAACAGTAGGGTTCGCCCGTGCGCCGCGCGCTTATTCCTGTCTTAGCGATTGTTACGGTTTTGGCATTCTTGCAGGGATGTCAAAGGGCACGGCACGAACAAAAGTGCACCCTTGAGCACCCCTGCGACGTAACCATCGGTGATGTCACCCTTAAAATGCTGCGTCACGTGCATTTGGGATCGCATGAAGATGGCGTGGTTATTTATCCCGATAGAGATGTTCGGTTTCACTACGAGAATTCATTGAAAGGGTTGAGAATTTTCGTTCAGACGCTGCGGCCTCAAGATATGAAAATAAAAGCACCGGATCCTCGCACGCTTGTTCCTGACCGAAGCCTTTACCCAGCGGCGCCATCGTCCATGAAAGTGTTTGCTCTCCCAACAGGAGGGCGGACCATGGCGTTAATATTCGGCGATGATCTTACGGTCCTGGGCAAGCCAGTTTTTGTCAGGTGCAATTTGGGTTCCAAAATTCCTACCGGCCGCCGTGAGCAACCTTTTCGGCTTTCAAATCTGTGCTATGCGCAAGGAAACCTCACATCAAAAGTGAAGGTGACGGTCATATTTTCAGATGACCGGTTTCCACCAAATGAATGGCGGACGCTGTTCAATGCCCTTGGAACAGGCCTCGAAGCTGTAGTTGTTCAATAGCCGCCAGTGGCAATCTAGCCCTTCTGCTGGCGCTCCACTGACCTGTTGAACGCCTGATCGATCTGCTTCTGCACTTGGCTGCGCATGAAACGCGGCGCAAACGCCTTGACGCGGTCGATCCATTCGATGCCCTTGGGCACATACCAGTGAATCTTGTCGCTGTGATAGGCGCCCCACACCGCGTCCGCGATCTCGGTAGGCTGGATCAGGCGAAACAATCCCTTCTTGCGGTCGTACAGTTCGTCCTCGGTCGGTTTCAAACCTTCCGAACGATTGGGCGTGTTGCGCAGGATCGCGGTGTCGATCAGGCCGGGCAGCGTGTCCGCCACGCGAATGCCATGCCGCGCGAACTCGATGGAAAGCGCCTCCGTCAGCCCCTTCACCGCGAATTTCGTGGCGGCATACGTCGCGATGCGCGGCATGCCATAGGTGGCCGATGACGACGATGTGCTGAAGCACAGCGAATTGGGCGTGGCTTTCAACAGCGGCAGCGCCGAATAGATGCCGTTGATCACGCCGATGAAATTCACGCTGATCAGCCGCATCGTGGCTTCATACGGAATGTCTTCGAACCAGCCGCTTTCACCGATGCCCGCGTTGTTGAACAGCACGTCCATCTTACCGTCGGTCTCGGCACTGAATTCGGCGATGGCCGCTTCGTAATCCTTCTTGTCGGTCACATCGAGCTTGCGCGTGAAGACGTTGTCGTTGCCCAATTCTTGCGCCAGCGTGGACAAACCATTGGTGTCCACATCCATCGCGCCGACAAACCAGCCCTTGGAATGAAACAGCTTGGCCGTTGCGCGCCCGATGCCGCTGGCCGCGCCCGTGATGAAAATCGATTTGCGCCCGCGCGCCTTGCCCGCCATGAAAATCCCCTCGAAGTCGGTTCAGAAATTGACCCGGCGCGAAATCGCGCCATCGACCACCAGATTGACACCCGTGGTGTAAGACGAAGCCGGGCTCGCCAGAAACACCGCCGCATTGGCGATTTCCTGCGGTGTCGCCGCGCGTCCGGTGGGATTGCGCGCCAGTTGCTGCTTGAAATAATCCGGCATCGCGTTCTCGACCATGTTCCACACGCCGCCCTGGAAATACACCATCCCCGGCGAGACCACGTTCACGCGCACCTTCTTGCCCGCATATTGCCGCGCCAATCCCTTGGCGTGGTGAATAAGCGCCGCCTTGATCGGCCCATAAGCGCTCGCGCTATCGGATTCCGCCGCCGAAACCGACGAGATGATGACGAACGCCGCATCGCCTTTCTCTTCGGCTGCTTTTTCCAGCGAAGCCCGCGCCGCTTCAAACGCCGTCACCGCGCCCAACACATCGAGATTGAAGTTCGCATTCCACGCTGCGGTGTCATTGCCCACCGCCATCGCGCCCGCGTTCGACACCAGAATGTCGATCCCGCCCAATTCCTCACCCGCCTTGGCAATCCACGCCGAAAGCGCCTTGCCATCGGTGATGTCCACTGAAGCCCCGGTCACTCGCCCGCCCTTGTCCTTCAGCGCGGCGACGGCATCGCTCACCTGTTCCGCATTGCGCGCACAGATCGCAACATTTGCGCCTTCACCCGCCAACGTTTCCGCAATTGCCCGCCCAATGCCGCGCGTACCGCCCAGAATGACGGCGTTCTTGCCTTTAAGATGCAGGTCCATGAGTGCCTCCCGGTAATATCGGGCGGCAGCTTATTCAGAAATCGAGCCCAACGTCGAGGCTGGGCGCCGAATGGGTGATCGCACCGGAAGAGATATAATCCACGCCCGTTTCGGCGATGGCCCGCACGGTGGCGAGCGTCACATTGCCGGAGGCTTCGAATACCGCGCGCCCCTTCGCCATAGCGACCGCGCGTTTCAGATCGTCGGTGCTCATATTGTCCAGCAGCACCGTGTCCACGCCAAGCGACAGCGCTTCCTCAAGCTGCGCCAGCCCATCGACTTCCAGTTCGATCTTCGTCATGTGGCCAAGCCCTGCGCGAACACGCTCGATAGCGGGCTTGATGCCGCCAGCCGCAACCAGATGATTGTCCTTGATCAGCACCGCATCGTCCAACCCGAGGCGGTGATTGAACCCGCCGCCGCACCGCACGGCATATTTCTCCAGCACGCGAAGCCCCGGCGTCGTTTTGCGGGTGCAAACGATGCGGGCTTTCGTGCCTTCCACCGCATCCACCAGCGCACGCGTCGCCGTCGCCACGCCGGAAAGATGCCCCGCGAAATTCAGCGCCACACGCTCGCCGGTCAGAATGGCGCGCGCCGAACCTTTCACCGCGGCCAGAACCGCACCTTTGCTCGCCTTCGATCCATCCGGGATTTCAACTTCGAACTGCACCTCGGGATCGACCAAACGAAACGCGCATTGCGCCGCGATCAATCCGGCAATCGTGCCATCCTTGCGCGCCGCCAATCGCGCCGAGATGCGTTTGTCGGCGGCAATGGTGAGATCGGTGGTGATATCGCCTGCGCGCCCCATATCTTCTTCCAGCGCGTGCCGAACCAAAGGCTCGATCAGCAGCATATGCGGCGGGCGTGTGAAGGGCAGGGCGATCATCTCAGAGCACAGCCTTGGCAGGTGTTGCGTCGCGCGCCTCCGCGATGCGTTCCGCATCGGCCAGCTTCAGGAACGTGCGCTGCCCGACAGGATCGGTCGCCGGATAATCGGTGCGGTAATGCCCGCCGCGGCTTTCCTTGCGGGCAAGCGCCGCCGTCGTCACAAGCTTCGCGGCAGCCGTCATGTTCAACAACGCCGCTTCGCCGCTTCCGGCCCGTTCGATCTGCGTGATCGCGTCGATGGCTTTCGAAAGACCTTCGGCATCGCGCTCCAACCCCACGAACTTCGTCATCGTGTCGCGCAGCGCATGTGGCGGCGGCTGTGCCGCAAACCGTTCGGGCGCTGGCGGCTCGCCCGAACCCTTCACCGGCGCGATGGTGCCCCGCACGTCGTCTGCCGCGCGCGCCCCGAACACCAGCGTTTCCAGCAGAGAGTTCGAAGCCAAACGGTTCGCGCCATGCAAGCCGGTGGCCGCGCATTCGCCAACCGCCCACAAACCGTCCAGCGTCGAGCGCCCATTCGCGCCGGTCGCGATTCCGCCCATGTGATAATGCGCAGCAGGCGCCACCGGAATAGGCTGCTTGGCCGGATCGATCCCCGCCGATTTGCACGCCGCATAAACCGTGGGGAAGCGCGAAGCGAACGTTTCGCCCAACGCCTCGCGGCAATCCAGATAAACCTTGTGACCAGCCGCGATCTCGCGATGGATCGCGCGCGCCACCACATCGCGGGGGCCAAGTTCCGCATCGCGGTGCACCGCCGGCATGAAACGCAATCCTTTTTCATCGACAAGGATCGCACCTTCCCCCCGCAACGCTTCCGTCGCCAGCGGCGCGGGATCGCGCCCGATGGCAATCGCGGTCGGATGAAACTGCACGAACTCAGGATCGGCAATCACCGCACCCGCGCGCGCCGCCATGCCCAAACCTTCGCCGCGCGCCTCTAGTGGATTGGTGGTCACCGCATAAAGCGCCCCCAATCCACCCGTCGCAAAAATGATCGCAGGCGCACGGAACAGAACCAGCCGCGCATGCGGCCCAAATCCGTAACGCGCGAACAATCCGGTGGCGCGCCCGTCTTCCATCGCCAGTTCCAGCGCATGAAAGCCTTCGAGCAACGTAATGGAATCCGTCGCCAGCGCGCGCTCGGCCAGAATGCGCGTCACCTCCGCACCCGCACGATCGCCTTTCACATGCACGATGCGGTTGGCGGAATGTGCGGCCTCCCGCCCCAGCGCCAGCGATCCATCCGCATTGCGGTCGAACGGCGCGCCATAAGCGATCAGATCGTCGATCCGCGATGGCGCTTCCCGCGCCACGAATTCGGTAACCGCCGGGTCACAGATGCCCGCGCCCGCCGCCAGCGTGTCTTCGGCATGAAAGCGCCAGCTATCGTCCGGCCCCATGGCGGCTGCGATGCCGCCCTGCGCCCACGCGCTCGATCCCGAAACACCGGGCCGCGCGCCCGCCAGCACCAGGGCAGGGAAGGGCGCCAGCTTCAGCGCCGTGAACAGCCCCGCCATGCCCGCGCCCAGAATGAGCGCGCCCTTCGCCTCGATCACATTGTCGATGCGCCGGCTCATTATTTCTTTTCCTCCCCTGCGAAGCGGGGGAGGTGCCCTCGCGTAGCGAGGCGGAGGGGGAAAGTCTGCAACGCCGGTGCGGCGTCGCCCCCTCCCTCGCTCGCGGGGGAGGATGTTTGGGCACCAGTCATCTCTTATGCAGCCTTCGCCACCGGCAGCTTCACCGCCAGCATCCGCTCCACCGCCGCTTTCGCGCGCACGGCAATCGCAGGGTCCACGGTGACTTCATACGTCATCGTTTCCAGCGCATGCAGGATCTGCTGCAAGCTGATCCGCTTCATGTGCGGGCACAGATTGCACGGCTTGATGAATTCGACTTCGGGATGCTCAGCCGCCACGTTGTCGCTCATCGAACATTCGGTGACCATCACCACGCGCTTGGGGTGATGCTTGCCGACATAACCGATCATCGCAGACGTCGAACCCGCGAAATCGGCTTCCGCCACCACTTCCGGCGGGCATTCGGGATGCGCCAGCACCACCACACCCGGATTGGCCACGCGATAATCGCGGATTTCCTGCGCCGTGAAGCGCTCATGCACTTCGCAGTGCCCCTTCCACGCAATGATCTTGATCTTCGTCAGCTTGGCCACGTTCAGCGCCAGATATTCATCCGGCGTCATGATGACTGTATCGACGCCGAACTCGCGCGCGATGTCTTCCACCACGGCGACCGCGTTGGACGACGTGCAGCACACATCGCTCTCCGCCTTCACATCGGCGGATGTGTTCACATACGTCACCACCGGCAAGCCCGGATATTTCTGCTTCAACAACCGCACATCCGCGCCCGTAATGGACGCGGCCAGCGAACACCCCGCCCGCGTATCGGGGATCAGCACCGTCTTGTCCGGCGAAAGGATCTTCGAAGTCTCCGCCATAAAGTGCACGCCCGCCTGCACGATGACCTTCGCATCGGTCGCCGCGGCCTCGCGCGCGAGCTGCAAAGAGTCGCCGCGGAAATCGGACACGCAGTGGAAAATCTCCGGCGTCATATAATTGTGCGCCAGGATGACCGCGTTCTTTTCTTTCTTCAGCTTGTTGATCGCGGCGATATAAGGCGCGTACGCGGCCCATTCGATCTCGGGAATGACGTGGGCGACTTTCGCGTAAAGTTCACGCGTCTGTCGCGCGATCTCCGGCGTGAACGGAAGTTCGATCGAACCCGCAGATTCGAACGTCTTCGGCATTTCACCCATCGTCGTCTCCTCATTTATACTCATTTCGAGTATATATATAGGGCAAAAAGACCGGCCTTAAAGGGCCGGGCAGGGCGTTATGCTACACATGAGCATAAATCGGTCAACCCATGGAACCCGAGAAAGGGTGCCGCGGAATGTAAGCGGGGTCAGCTAAACAACTGTTTCTTAACCCAAAACGGCCGCCCTTTTTAACGAATATCAATACATCACGTTCATAAAGGCAGGGTCGCTGGGGGTCGCTAAGCGATCGAGGAGACCGTTGTGTTGGGTACGTTTACAAGAACTGCTGTCGGAACGGCGACGGCATTGCTGCTTGCGACGCCGCTTTGGGCGGCGGAGCCGGGCGCTTTCGACGAAGCCAATTTCTCGGGAACGGCGACGGGCACTTATGCCTACGAAGCCGCTTCGCAATTTCCCAATACCAATACCAAAGGCATTTCCGGCGAAGGCGAGTTCGCGCTCGGCGCGGGCCTGCATCTGCAAGGCAATGCGGGCTACAACTACACCACGCTTCCCGGCACGCATCTGAGCAACTGGAATCTCGGCGGCTCGAGTTATTGGCGCGGCCAAATGGGACGCGCGGGTTTCGTGGTGAATTACACCGACGTGAATCTCGCAGCGCTCGGAAGCGCCAGCACCACGAATTACGGTGCTTTCGGCGAATATTTCCCGAACGACGATTTCACCTTCGGCGTAAAGGGCGGCGGTTTCAGCGGCGATGCAAATGGCGGCTACGCGGGCGTGTCGGTGACAGGATATGTGTTTCCCGATTTCGCCGTGACCGGCGGCATGGGCTACACCCATCTCAATCGCTTCGGCGCCGAAACCGATCTCTCCGTCGAGGGCGAGTATCTGATCTCGGAAGAAACCCCGTTCGCCATGTTCGGCGGCTACACCTATTCCGATCTCTCCGATGGCGGCGGAACGGTGCACACCTTCCATGTGGGCGTGCGCTTCTATTTCAACACCGATGGCTTCTCGACCCTGATCGAACGCCACCGCGGCGGTACCGTGGGCACCATCGGCACATTCGGCCCCCGGGGCCTGACGCACTAGAGCGTTTTCCGCCGAAGCGGATACCGCTTCGGCGTCGGAAAGAGCGACAATTCAAGAATCTAGAGCGGGCTTCTTATTCAAGAAAACGAATCCCGCTCTAGGCCAAACCACACCCCCAGAACTGCCAATTGTAACGAGCGGAAATACTCGTTGCAGTTTTGTGACAGACATTTTCTTTCAAGTTCCTTTGCCTCCTTTTTAATCGACATCAATGTGAATTGGCCTATAGAGCCAGCCGCCCGAGGGGACTAACTGGGCGATTCAACAAGGAGAACTCTGTGTTTCGTAAAGCAATTTTGGCCGCTTCTGCTCTGGCCCTGATGTCTGCGCCTGCTCTTGCCGACGACCTGGATTTCGCAGGCGTGCTGTCGGGCAACTACATCCACGTCGGTTCGGACCTGCCGTCTGCCGACGGTTGGGGAATCAACGGTTCGGGCGCTGTCGGCCTGGGCGACTCTGGACTCGCTGCGGAACTCGACGCTGGCCACAACCACCTGTCGATCTCCAGCCTCGATGCCAATGACTGGAACATCGGCGGTTCGCTGTTCTGGAAATTCGGCGAAGGCCGCGTTGGCGCGACGGTGAACTACACCAACGTCAACCTGTCGGTCCTCAGCGTCGGCGCAGATGCGCACGCCACCAACTACGGCGGCTTCGGCGAATACTTCGCCAGCGACATGTTCACGGTCGGCGGCAAGGTCGGCGGCTTCAGCGGCGATTTCGACGGCGTCTATTTCGGCGGCGGCGTGACGGGTTATGTGTTCCCGGATTTCGCAGTGTCGGGTTCGGTGAACTACACCAACTTCAACCACCTGTTCCACGAAACCGATCTGGGCATCTCGGCCGAATACCTGATCTCGGAAGAGATCCCGGTCTCGGGCTTCGTCGGTTACACTTGGTCGGATCTGTCGAACGGCGGCGGCAATGCCAACACTCTGTTCGTCGGCTTGCGCCTCTACACGAACACCACGGGCGCAGCGACGCTGGTGGATCGTCAGCGTACCGGCACCGTCGGCAGCCTGGCGACGTTCGGCCCCCTGGGCATGAACCTCTAAGTCTGGGCTGACACCCTGAATAAGCCGCGCGCCTCGAAAGAGGCGCGCGGTTTTTCTTTTTGCGGTTGACGCCCCGGCTCCCGCGCCTTTGAATTGCCCAAGCTGTGGGGGCAATCCAATGCAATTCAAACGGGTGATCATCGCTGCGGCGCTGGCAGGCGCCTTGACTGGCCCAGCCTTGGCCGCGCGCGAGCAGCAGGAAGCAGGCTTCTTCGCCTCCGCCGACTACGGACACGCCAGCGCCAGCGGCACCACGGCCAGCACCTGGGGCCTGGGTCTCGGCGGGCAGCTCCCATGGGCGCAGACGGGCATCCACATCGAACTCGATGGCGCCTACAGCAGCGCGTCCGCCGATGTGGGCCCGACCATCAAAACATGGAACGCGGGCGTCGAACCCTATTACGCCTTCAGCAAAGGCAGAGCCGGGTTGGCCATCCATTACGTCGGCCAGCAGGGCGGTTATGGCTACGTCAACGACACGCTTTATAGCTACGGCGCATATGGCGAATGGTTCGCCACCAACGGCCTCACGCTCGCCGTGAAATCGGCGACCATCACCGGCGGTTCGGAACGCGGTGCGCTGATCGGTGCGCGGGCAACCGGCTATGTGTTCCACGATCTCGCACTCTCCGGCACCATCGAATACGACAAGGAAGATCGCGACGATTCCGAAACCGACCTGACGGTGGAAGGCGAATATCTGATTTCGGAATCGCTTCCGGTTTCCGTCTTCGGCGGTTACACGCTCGCAAGCCCGAGCGGCGTCGGCAGCACCGACGTCAATCTCTTCTTCGTCGGCCTGAAGATCTATGCCGACGGCCGCACCAGCCGCACCCTCGTGGACCGTCAACGCCACGGCACGCTAGGATGGCTTTCGAGTTTCGGAACCATCAACTTTTGATTTCTAAACCGGAGCAACGATGACGCGCTGGCAGCGCCTTCTTGCCATAGCCGCCGGTCTTGTGGTGGTGGCGGGGCTGTACACGCTCCAAGGCACGCACGGCCCCACCCGCGAAACGTTTGTCGCCTCAACGGACGCGCCGCTGTGGTCGTCCACGCCAAACATGAGCGCGGAAGAAAATGCCGAACATCACTGGCGTAAACACGGAAGCGAATTTCCAGAGCTGCACAGCGCCGCCGATTATGAAACCGCCGCGCACAACTTCGTCAGCCATCCGCCGCCCGGCACGCTCGTCAAACATCACGGCGGCGACACGCTATTCTACAACCCGTCGAGCAACACCTTCGCCGTGCGCGCCCGGAGCGGCGCTCCGCGCACCATGTTCAAGCCGGACAGCGGTATGCGCTATTGGGACCGGCAATGAAATTCCACGCCTGTCCCTGCTGCGCCGCGCACACGCTCTCCAAACGCGGCGAATATGAAATTTGCACCGTCTGCAATTGGGAAGACGATCCAGCGCAAGCCAAAGACCCCGATCTGCGCGGCGGTGCCAACGGCCCCAGCCTGAACGAAGCCCGCGCCGCCTGGAACAAACGCAAAGAACAAAGCTGATTTCCGCCGCCATGTGTGCCTAAATTCAGCCAGCAAACATTCGAGGCCGACATGGACAAGTCTTCATCGAACGAATGGGTCGCAGCAGGCCAAACGCTATTGCCCGAAATGATCGCCTTGCGCCGCGCCATTCACGAAGAACCTGAACTCGGCCTGCAAACGCCGAAGACCACCGCCAAAGCAAAGAAAGCGTTGGCGGGCTTGCCGCTCGAAATCGTCGACAGCACATCCACAACCGGCTTTATCGCGCTGCTGCGCGGCCCCGCCAACGGCCGCACCGTTCTCCTGCGCGGCGATATGGATGCACTGCCGCTGACCGAAGACACCGGCCTTGCCTTCACCTCGAAGAACGAAGGCGCAATGCACGCCTGCGGTCACGACACCCATGTCGCGATGCTGGTGGGCGCAGCGAAGGCCCTCTGCGCACGCCGCGAAAAACTCGCAGGCTCCGTGATGTTCATGTTCCAGCCCGGCGAGGAAGGCCATCACGGTGCGCGCTTCATGCTGGAAGACGGCATCATCGATCCGTTGCCCGATGCCGCCTTCGCGCTGCACGTCACGCCGAATGTGCCGAGCGGTCTGATCGCGGGCAGGGCAGGGCCGCTTCTCGCCGCCGCCGACCGTTTCGTGGTGAACGTGAAAGGCAAGGGCGGTCACGCCTCCCAGCCGCACAATGCCGTCGATCCCATTCCGATAGCGTGCGAGATCGTGATGGCGCTGCAAGCCATGGTCACGCGCCGCATCGAAGCGTTCGATCCCGTGGTGCTCACGGTTGGCCGCATCACATCGGGCACCACCAACAACATCATCCCCGAAACCGCCGAGATCGAAGGCACGATCCGCAGCTTCTCCGAAAGCTCCCGCGCGCTGGCGCACGAAGGCCTGCAAAGAGTCGCCACCAACATCGCAGCCGCGCACAAAGCCGAAGCAACCGTCGAAATCATCCCCGGCTTCCCGGTGACGATCTGCAACAGCGAAGCCGTGGCGCTGGCCAAGAAAACCGCGCAGAGTTTATTCGGCGAAGCAGGCTGGCTACCGATGCCCGCACCCGTCATGGGCGCGGAAGATTTCGCCTACGTCCTGCAAAAAGTCCCCGGCGCCATGTGCTTCCTCGGCGCCACGCCCGAAGGTGGCGATTTCCGAAGCTGCTGCGCGCTCCATTCCAACCGCATGGTGATCGACGAACACGTAATGGCCAACGGCGCGGCCATGCACGCGGCCTATGCCGAAGCGTTTTTGAACGATGGATTTGGAGTGTGAAGGTTGCTCTGAAGGAGTGCTTTTTCATCACCTAACTCCGTCATCCTCCGGTCGCGCGTTTTCGCGCGATCCGGGGGACCCATTTTCCTTTTCTAAAAAGAAGAAAATTGGGTCGCCCGGACAAGCCGGGCGATGACGATGTAGAGAGATGATTTAAGGGATAAAAGAGAACGATCTCCCGTTCTAATCTTCCATCACACGCGGATCGCCCGCTTTCAGGCGCCCGTTTTCTAGCCATCTCGCAAGCCCCGGCGAAAGCTCCGCGCTTTCCCGCTTGCGATAGAGCGCGATGTCCTTCTCCGTCAGCACGTCGCGCCACCGCCCGTTGGTGCCGCGATTGATAAACGTGTCATGCCCGCCGTTGAACGCTATTTCGATGCCGGGCAACAGCGCCGCGCCATCGCGTTTCATCGCGTCGAATCCCGCCGCCTCGACCAGCGAAGGCCACAACTCCGGCGGCGTCTCAATGCCCAGAAACTTCGCGATGCGCTTCATCTCTCCGCCAAGATCGGCCTTCAGATCGTTGTAATGCACAAGCAGCAAATTCTGCCGCCCGCGCTCCGCCCAATAGCTGCGTTCGATGTCGAAATAGCCCGAGCCCACACTCCCCCTGGCATCCGAGCCCGTGTTCAGCCAATTGATGAAGAACGCACGCCGGTCTTCCGGCATGCGCGGCAGCGGCGCGCGGATCGTTTCGTCTTCCATCCCGATCCGGTCCAGCCGCTCAAGCTGCATCGGCGTGAAGTTCGTGTAGTGATTGTGAAACGACATGCAGGCATCGCGCCCGTCACGCGCCACATGGATGTAACGCACCTCGTCGTAAACCGGCAGCGCATCGAACGGCAGATGCGATTTGACGGCCCTTCGATGCGTCTGCCCCTCCAGCATCTGCACCACCACGTCGATCGGAATCTGAAACCGGCAATCGACCCATGGCGAGGTGGCGATGATCGGGCGCGGCGTCGTCGATTGAAAGATCAACAGGCTGACGATGCGTTGCGTCCATGTGGTGCCGCATTTGGGCGCGGTCCCCACAACAACGTCGCCCTCGCGCGGTTTGAAACGGTCCCATTGGCGGCTGTCGACGATCCAGTCGCGGACAACGCGCTGCGCGGCACGTGAAAGCATGATGTTCTCCCCTGACGGGCGGATACTAACGCGCGCGCATACCCAAGCGGAAGCCCGGGGCGGGCCGTTCGCGCAACACTTCCTTGCGGAAGCGGAAGAGTTCGGCGGGCCGCCCGCGCGCGGCAGCACTGGTGCGCCCCGTGCCCTCCACCAGCCCCTGATCTTCCACCAGGCGGCGGAAGTTTTGCTTGTGCAAACGCACACCCGTGATCGCTTCCACCGTGCGCTGCAATTCCAGCAGGGTGAATGTCGGCGGCATCAATTCGAACACCACCGGACGGTATTTCATCTTGCCGCGCAACCGCGCAATCGCGGTCGCCAGAATGCGCCGGTGATCGAACATCATCGGCGCGCCAAGCTGGATGGAAGTGTCCGACGTCGTGAGCCGCCCGTCGCGCACCGCTTCCTCGATCAGCCCCGCTTCATAAAGCAGCTCATAGCGGTCGAGCACCTTCTCCTCGTCCCACGGCAATCCATCGAGCCCGAAACAGATGCGCGCGCGGTCGCGCCGCGTCTCCGATGTGTTGTCGCCCTTGGCCGAAGATTTCGCGAATGTCTTCATCGCGGGCGCGATCACTTCGTCGATCACGCGGGGCCGCGCATCGCGCCAGTCTTCCCACGGAAAGAAGCGATACCATTCGCGCCACTGCGTATCGGGTGTTTTGGGATCGCCGCGCGTCAGCGCCAGATAACCCACCGACACCTCGCGATGTTCTTCGCCGGGCTTCAATTGGTGCCGTCCGCGATCGCCAAAGGTGTAAAGTTGCTCGGCATATCCCAGATCGAGCGAAGTCTGTTCGCCCACCCAACTGCGCAAACCGCTTTCCAAGGTGCGGTGATGCAAGGGATCGAACGGGCCGAAGGGCAGGGAGTCGATCGTTTCGTTCGCGCGATGCACAACCAGAACGCGAGGGCGTTCTTCCGCGACCGAAACGATGGCCGCGCTCAATCCGATGCTGACGGCATTTTCTGCGCCGCCGCGCTTCATAGAATCCCGAACGCCAGCGGGAAGTGCACCATCGGTCCTTCATTGGCGAGCGTGGGGTGCCCCATCGCTTCCACCGCATCGATCATGCGCCCGCCGCGAACCATCGCATCGTCGGCCAGCTTCACCATCAGCCGGTTGGGATTGGCATGCGGCGCGCGTTTGCGCAGCGCCAGCGCGATTTCGCTTTCGCTCACGTGATCAAGTCGGTCGCACATCAAAATGAACGCAGCAGCGGTGGAACGGCTGATTCCGGCCCAGCAATGCACCACCAGCGGCGCGGTCGCTTCCCACAAACGGCCGAATTCCAGCAGGGTCTGGATGTGATCGTCATGCGGCGGATCTTCGCCCAGCGAAGCATGCGCCACATCGTTCATGCCGATCTTCAGGTGACGGTCGGGAGCAAATCCCTCCGGCGTCTCGATCATGTGCTCCGGCGACAGCAGGGTGACGACGTGCGACGGATCGTGGTCGCGAATGGTCTGCTGCAAACCTGAAAGCGGTGTAATGATGATCTTCGGCATTCATAGGCCTGTGATGATTCGGACAAACTAGCACTTCTGTGAAAAACTCAAATGGACAACCGCTGGAAACGATTGATGTATTGTGCCTGCGCATCGGCGGCCGCCAGCGGTAGAAGCCTCGGTATGCGCAAAAAGCCGGGCGGATAGCCGAAAAACTTGCGTGCTTCCTCGCGCGTAAACCCTGCGAGCTGTGTGGCCTCGAAATATGCGGCAATATGATCCGCCTTTTTGATCAATTTCCCGGCGTCTTCCGGCGTCTTCGCAGGCAAGCCGAAACGCAAGTGAATTGCTGAAAGCAACCGCAACTCAAAATCTTTATAATCCAGGCCCACTGCGGCCTTGAACGGACTGATGAGGTCGCCGACCACATATTCCGAAGCATCGTGCAAAAGCGCCATCAACTTGAACGTGCGGTCCGCACGCGGCAGCAATTCGCCCGCAATGCGCTCCACCAGCAGGCAATGCTGTGCAACCGAAAAGGCGTGTGCGCCCTTCGTCTGCCCATTCCAGCGCGCCACGCGGGCAAGGCCATGGGCGATGTCCTCGATCTCGATGTCGAGCGGGGAAGGGTCCAGAAGGTCCAGGCGCCGCCCGCTCAACATGCGTTGCCAGGCGCGGATTGGCTGCTTTTTCGAAGGCATGGTGGGAATCGGCTGGGCTCGTCTGTTTACGTTAATTTCAGGTTGCTGCGGCGGCGCGTATCGCGGGCCACAGGGCTTGATAGAATTACCCAATCTTTAAAGCAAAGGACCGGTCGAAAGATAAGGACCGGCATTGGGTTGGGTGTATGGCGGTCAGGCCCCTGGCGGTGGACAGATACCGCCTGAAGACCGATCCGGCGCGGCTGCCGTTTCATTCGACAGCCGAATTGCCGGACGCCGACGCGCCTCCGGGACAGGAACGCGCGATACGCGCGCTCGCCTTCGGCGCAAGAATGCGCGAGCCCGGTTACAACATCTATGCCATGGGCGCGAAGGGCAGCGGCAAGCATAGCGCCGTTCAACGCGCGTTGGAACGCATCGCCGCCAGCCGCAAACCCGCGCCCGATTGGTGCTACGTCCACAATTTCGCCACCCCGCAACAGCCGCAAGCATTGAAACTGCCAAACGGCGAAGGCGCGGTCTTCAAGCGCGCAATGGCGACGCTTGTGGCCTCGCTCAAATCGGCAATGCGCGATCTTTTCGCGAGTGCCGATTATCAGGCGCGCAAAACCGCGCTCGACAACGAACACCGCAAAACCGCCGAAACCGCTTTCGGCGAATTGCGCAGAGCCGCCGACGCCAAAGGCCTCATGCTGGTCGAACCGCATGAAGGCCGCTTCGAACTGAAGCCGCAGCACAATGGCGCGCTTCTGAGCGAAGAAGAGTTGGCAGAGTTGCCAATCGACGAACGCGACCGCCTCAACCGCGCGCGCCGCGAATTGCGCAACCTTCTGGATCAGGCGCTGACCGCGCTCTCCACCCTGCGCGTACAAAAAGAAACGCAATTGCGCGCGCTCGATCACACGGTGGGCGAAGCGCGTCTGCGCGATCTTCTGCAACCGCTCTATCAGCGCTTCGGAAACAGCGATGGCGCACGCCGCTATCTGAACGGCCTGTCGCGCGACCTGCTGAAGAACCTCAGCCTGCTGCAATCCATCGCCCGCGGCGAAGCAGAGGTGAAAGCCGCCGCCTTCCATCGCTACGATGTCAACCTGTTCATCGACAACACCGGCGCCAAGTCCGCCCCCGTGGTGCAGGTGGGTTTGCCGATCCTGTCGCGTCTCGTCGGCCGGGTGGAGCGTGTGCCGCTCGTCACCACCACGATCACCGATTTCATGTACATCGAACCGGGCGCGCTGCACCGTGCCAATGGCGGTTTCCTGCTCATCGAAGCGCTCGAATTGTTGCAACAGGAAGAATCCTGGGGCGCGCTCAAACGTGCGTTGCGCGAACGCAAGGTGCGCATCGAAAGCGTCTCCGACATTCGCGAGCGCCCGCAGACCATGGCGATTGCGCCCGAACCGGTCACGCTCGACATCAAGGTGGTGCTGTTCGGCGAACCGTGGGTGTTCGATCGCATCCGCGCGCTCGATCCCGATTTCGCCGCGATATTCAAAGTGCAGGCCGAATTTTCCAACACCACCGAACGCAACGACATTCACTGCCTCGCACTCCTGCGCGGCATCGCGGCGCTCTCGCGCCACGATCGCGTGCGCCATCTCGACCGTTCGGGCGCCGCTCGCCTGATCGACGAAGCTTCGCGTATGGCGGGCGATGCCGAACGCATCTCGGTGCGCATCGGCCACATCTACGATCTGGTGTGCGAGGCCAATGCCTATGCCGCCGATGCAGGCCGCCTGCTCATCACCGCATGGGATATCGAGCGCGCGCTCGCCGCGAAAGATGATCGCGCAGGCCGCATGAAGGCGCTGGAGCAGGATCTCATCCGCCGCCGCATGATCTTCATCGAAACCGAAGGCGCGCGTATCGCACAGGTGAACGCGCTCACGGTGATCAAAGCGGGCAGCCACGATTTCGGCGTTCCCGCGCGCATCACCGCAAGCGTCGGGCCTGCGCAAGGGCAGGGCATCCGCATCGAGCGCCTGGCGCGTTACCGCGAAGGCTCCTCGCACCGCGGCGCGCAAACGCTGGCGGGTTACATCAACGCCACCTATTCGCCCGCCGTGCCGCTCTCACTCACTGCCAGCATTGCCTTCGAGCAATATTACGGCCCGATAGACGGCGACAGTGCCAGCGCCGCCGAACTCATCGCCATCCTGTCCGCCATCGCAGGCGCGCCGGTGACGCAAGGCATCGGCATCACCGGCTCGATAGATCAGCACGGCGCACTGCAGCCGGTGGGCAGCATCAACCAGAAGATCGAAGGCTATTTCGACATCTGCACCATGCGCGGCCTTCGCCCAGGCCACGGTGTGATCATTCCCAAGGCAAACATCGTCAACCTGATGCTGCGCGACGACGTGGCGGAAGCCTCGCGCCGCGCCGTCTTCCAGATCCACGCGGTCGCCACCATCGGCGAAGCCATCGAAGTGCTCACGGGCCTGCCCGCAGGCACGCGCGCCCAGCGCAGCTTCCCGCGCGGTACCTTCCACCGCCGCGTGGTGGACAATCTGATGGAGTTCGCGCGCCCCCGCGTCCTGCGCCCCATGCAACTCGACCGCTGGTGGTAGCGTTTCAAACACGGCATACTTTGAACACGGCCAAACTCTCGACCGGGAGACGATTGCGCCATGACCATCAAATTCATCCTCGCCCCGCTCACCGGCGGCAAACGCGATGCGCTAACGCTCGCCAGCGCGTTCTCCGCTGCAAGGCCGTTGCAGGCCCATGTGCGCGCGCTGTTTGTGCGCCCCGACCCAACCGAAGCCCTGCCGTTCTTCGGCGATGAAGTGGCCCCCGCAATGGCGACCGAAATCGTCGATGCCGCGCGCGATGCCGCCAACAGCGCCTCGTCATCGGCCCGCGCCGCCCTCGACGCAGCAATTGCAAATGCCGGATTTGAATTCCTCGAAGTCCCCGCGCCCGGCCCGTCGGCCTCCTATTTCGAAATGCACGGCCATTTCGACGATTGCCTCTCGCGCGCGGGCCAGTTGGCCGATCTCATCGTGTTCGGCCCGATGGGCGAAAGCGACCGGCTGGGCCTGACCGAAGCCTTCGAATCCGCGCTGCTGAAAACGGGTTCGCCCGTTCTTCTCGGCTCCGAAACCCAACACGGCGAGTTCCGCAACATCGCCATAGGCTGGAACGGAAGCGCCGCCAGCGCCCACGCCGTCAGTGCCGCTTTGCCTTATCTTTCCAAGGCGCAATCGGTGCAGGTGATCAGCGTGCAAAACGCCAGTTCTGACGCAGACATGGACCGCATTCTCGATTACCTGCGCGTCCACGCCATCAGCGCCACCGTCGCGCGCGTGGACGCAAGCCCGCGCGCCGTCGGCGATGCGTTGCTGGAAACGGCAAAATCAAACGGCGCAGACTTGTTGGTGATCGGCGGCTACGGCCACAGCCGCCTGCGCGAATGGTTCAGCGGTGGCGTCACGCGCCGCGTATTGAGCCAAGCAACGCTACCGTTGTTCCTCGTTCACTGAACTCATCATCCTCCCACCGTCATCCCACGGTCGCGCGTTTTCGCGCGATCCGGGGGACCCAATTTTCTTCCCCTAGAGAAAAAGGAAATTGGGTCGCCCGGACAAGCCGGGCGATGACAGAAGAGTGGGAAATAAAAGGAAGTAACTAACCCGGCAACCGCTCGAACGTCGGCAGACCTTCCGCGATCAGATGGAACGGCTGCTTGTCCACCGTATAGATCGCCATGTGCGGCCCCGCGAACTGCTTGGGATCGTCCAGCGTGCCCACCTTCACGACCACAGCCGGGAAGCCCGTCGGGAACGTCGCCACATGCGTGCCGCAGTCGGCGCAGAATTCGCGCGTCACGGCGCGTTCCAGATCGCTACGTTTGAACTGCTTGGGCGTTCCCTTGCTGTAGCTGAAACCGGCTTTCGGCATCAGCATGAAAAGGTTCGGCGCGCCGCCCGAAATATATTGGCATTCGCGGCAATGGCATTGCCCCTGCATGATCGGATCGCCTTCCGCCACAAAGCGCAGCGCGCCGCAATAACATCCGCCTTCGAGTTTCATCGTCGTCTCCTAAGCAGTCAGCAGTCGCACCGCGACCAGGAACAGCGTTGCCGCCAGAACAAACCTCAGCGCCACATCCGGCACCTTCGGCGCAATATAACTGGAAAGCATGATGCCGGGGAGCGATCCCACCAGCAGCGAGGTCAAAAGATCGCCGTTGATCGGCCCCAAAATCAGCGAATGCCCAAGCCCCGCCACCAAGGTCAGCGGCACCGCATGGGCGATGTCGGACCCCGCGATGCGCACAATCGGGATCTGCGGATAAAGCAGGATCAGCGCGGTGACGCCCAGCGCGCCTGCGCCCACGCTCGACAGCGATACCAGCACACCCAGCACGAACCCGGTGACAATGGTGGCGCGCCGCGTCAGCGTCTCGTCCAGCGTGCCCACGCGGCGCACATAGGTTTCCATCAGCCATTTGCGGAACACCAGCGCCAGCGACGTCAGCAGCAACGCCACCGCGAGCGTGTGCGTGACGATGCTGTTGACCTTGTTGGCGTCGACATGCAGCGCGTACAGCACGCCCATCATCAGCACGACGCCGGGAATGCTCCCCGTCGCCAGCCGCGTGACGATGCGCCAGTCGATGGTCTGATTGAATGCATGAACCAGCGAACCGCCGGTCTTGGTGATCGAGGCATAAAGAAGATCGGTCGCCACCGCCTTCTCCGGCGAAATGCCGAACAGAAGGATCAGCACCGGCGTCATCAACGATCCGCCGCCGACCCCCGTCATCCCGACGAGAAAGCCGACCCCGAAACCGGAGACCACATAAGCCAGTTTTATGCCTTCGACGAAATGAAACATCGCGCTCGCGTGAGATGATTTCCGTTGGCACGCGGAAACGAACGCCCGCGAGATCAGGATTTACAAAATTCTCTAGTTTAATTTTCGAAGGATGACGCTGCCCGCCGAATACCCCGCCCCGAAGGAGCATAGCAAGCCCACCGCACCTTTCGGAAGGTCTTGGCTGTAGCGGTGGAAGGCAATCACCGACCCGGCAGACGAGGTGTTGGCATATTCGTCCAGGATGTTGGGGGCCTCGCCGGGTAAAGGATCGCGGCCCAGCACGCGGCGCGCGATGAAATCGTTCATGTTGATGTTGGCCTGATGCAGCCACATGCGGCTTAGTTGCGCAGGCGCGATGTTGTTGGCCGCCATGTGGTCGAGGATCATCTCGGACACCATCGGCACCACTTCCTTGAACACCTTGCGGCCTTCCTGCACGAACAGCTTGTCGGGCTGGCCGATGCCTTCGGGCGCCGCGCGATTGAGGAAGCCGAAATTGTTGCGGATGTTGTTGGAGAATTTGGTGACGAGCTTGGTGGAAACCACTTCCCACGCATTGTCGCCGGTCGCATCTTCCACCCGCTCGATCACGAAAGCGGTTGCCACATCGCCGAAGATGAAATGGCTGTCGCGGTCGCGGAAGTTCAGATGCCCCGAACAGATTTCGGGATTGCACACCAGTATCGCGCGCGCATGACCGGCGGCCACCATGTCGGCCGCCGCCTGCAATCCGAACGTCGCCGACGAACAGGCGACATTCATGTCGAACCCGAACCCGTCGATGCCGAGCGCTTCCTGCACCTCCACCGCCATGGCGGGATAAGCGCGCTGCATGTTCGACGCCGCCACCAGCACCGCATCGATATCCGATGTCTTCCGGTTCGCGGCCTTCAACGCGTCCTCCGCCGCCGCGACTGCCATTTCGGCCAGCACAGAGATCTTGTCGTTGGAGCGTTCGGGAATGCGCGGGCTCATGATCTCGGGGTCGAGGATGCCCGCCTTGTCCATCACATAGCGGGCCTTGATGCCCGACGCCTTGACGATGAACTCGGTCGAGGAGGGCGAAAGCGCCTGCACCGAGCCGTCGGCAATCGCGTCGGCATGGCGGCGGTTGTGCCGGTCCACATATTCGTTGAACGCGGCCACAAGCTCGTCGTTCGAAATGGAATGGGGCGGGGTGAACAACCCCGTTCCGCTGATCGCTATGGAAGCCAAGCTGGGCATCCCTTTGTTTTATCTGGGTCTCAGGCTGGCGCAGACCCCGCCCAAAGGCAAGAAACCAGCCGATTCTCAACCTGCCGTTTAGACATTTTCAGCTATTACAACAATGGTTTGCTGCAGTGCGGGAAATAGGGTGGGGCAGTGATGGCCGCGAAATCCAGAGGCGTATGGCCGATTCCGGGCCGGGCGCGGGGGGGCGAAGGCGTTTTCGTCACAGGCCTCGCGGTCCTGCTCGCCGGCGCGGCGCTGAGCGCGTCGGAGCTTGCGGGCACGGACCGGGAGCTGGGCGCCGGCCTCTGTCTGGTGGGCGCGCTGATCTGCTGCCTGTTCCTGCTGGTGCGCACCGCCAAGGGCAGCGGCACCCGCATCACCGCCGCCGAACAAACCTATCGCGCCTTCTTCGACCACGCGATCGAAGGCATTTTCCGCACCACGCCGGATGGCCGCTATCTCGATGCCAATCCCGCGCTCGCCACCATCTACGGCTACAACGACGCCGACGATCTGATGGCCGACCTGACCAACATCGCCGATCAGCTCTACATCGAACCCACGCGGCGCGAAGAATTCGCAAGCCTAATGGGCGCGCACGACTCCGTGACCGATTTCGTTTCGCAAATCCGCCGGCATGACGGTTCGGTGATCTGGATTTCCGAAAACGCCCGCGCCGTGCGCGACTGGACCGGCAAGCTCGTCTTCTACGAAGGCACGGTGGAAGACGTCACGGCCAAAATCGAAACGCAGAACACTCTGCGCCGCGCGCTGAATGAAACCGAAGAAGCCAGCCGCGCCAAAAGCGCCTTCCTCGCCGCGATGAGCCACGAACTCAAAACGCCGCTCAACGCCGTGCTGGGCTTCGCCGAAATCCTCAACGCCGAAATGTTCGGACCCTTGGGCAACCCCGCCTATCGCGGTTACGCCGCCGATATCCATTCCAGCGGCACGCGCCTGCTCGGCATCATCAACGATCTGCTCGATACCGCCCGCATCGAAGGCGGCGCCCTCACGCTCGCCAAACACGAAGTCTCGGTCGCGGACCTCATCGAAGGCGGCATAGCGCTCGGCCAGTTGCGCGGCCACGCCAAATGCAAAATCGCCTTCGACGTTTCGCCGAACCTGCCCAACGTCGAAGTCGATCCCCAGCGCCTGATGCAAGCCATCGCCGCATTGGTCGCCAACGCGATCAAATTCACTCCCGACGACGGCGAAATCACCGTCCACGGCAGCAGCACATCGAAGGGCGGCATCCGCATCGACGTAACTGACACCGGCATCGGCATGAGCCCGGAAAAAATCGCCGAAGCCTTCCAGCCCTTCCGTCAACTCGACAACACCTTGGCCCGCCGCTTCGAAGGCGCAGGCCTGGGCCTTTCCATCTGCAAAGCCCTGGTCGATCTGCACGGCGGCTCCCTCTTCATCGAAAGCGCCGAAGGGCAGGGCACCACAGTCTCCATCGACCTGCCGCCCTCGCGCGTGAAGCTGCACGCGTTGGCGGCGACTGGCTGACTTCCCCCCTCCGGCTCACTTGCGTTCGCCTCCTCCCCCGCAAGCGGGGGCGGAATTCACCATCGTCCTCCCCTGCGAAGCGGGGGAGGTGCCACGCGCGGAACGCGCGTGCGGAGGGGGTAAGTCATTCCAGTTTCCCTCACGCCACAAACCCTCTAAACCGCGCCCATGCACACCCAGAACGCCCTCGTCCTTTTCTCCGGCGGCCAGGATTCCACCACCTGCCTCGCCTGGGCGCTCGACCGTTTCGCAACCGTCGAAACCGTGGGCTTCGACTACGGCCAGCGCCACGCGGTCGAACTCGCCGCCCGTCCGCTGATCCTCGAAAAACTCAAAACCTTCCCCAAATGGCAGAACCGTCTGGGTACGGATCATCTCCTCTCCCTCGACGTGCTCAAACAAATCGGCGGCACCGCGCTGACCGAAGATCGCAAGATCGAAATGGGCCAGAACGGTCTGCCGACGACGTTCGTCCCCGGCCGCAACATCCTGTTCCTCACCGCCGCCGCAGCACTCGCTTATCGCCGCAACTGCCGCCATCTCGTCGGCGGCATGTGCGAAACCGATTTCTCCGGCTATCCCGATTGCCGCAACGACACCATCAAAGCCACCGAACGCGCGCTCGCCCTCGGCATGGATACCGCTTTCACCGTCCACACCCCGCTGATGTGGATCGACAAAGCCGCCACCTGGAAGCTCGCCGAAGACCTCGGCGGCAAACCGCTGATCGACATCGTCATCGAAGACACCGTCACCTGCTATCAGGGCGACCGCACGCACAAACACGCCTGGGGCTATGGCTGCGGCACATGCCCCGCCTGCGATCTGCGCGCCAAAGGCTACGCGGGTTACGCGCCGTGACGTATTCTGTGAAAGAGATTTACTACACGCTGCAAGGCGAGGGCGCACAAACCGGCCGCGCCGCCGTCTTCCTGCGTTTCGCCGGCTGCAATCTCTGGACGGGCCTGGAGCGCGACCGCGCCACCGCCACCTGCCAATTCTGCGACACCGATTTCATCGGCACCGATGGCCCCGGCGGCGGCAAGTTCGCAACCGCCGAAGATCTGGCCCGCGCCGTCCGCGCCAAATGGCCAAGCGACATCCGCGCCCAACCCTACGTCGTCTGCACCGGCGGCGAACCTTTGCTGCAAATCGACGAACCACTGATCGAAGCTCTCCATGCCTACAGCTTCGAAATCGGCGTCGAAACCAACGGCACGTTATTGCCGCCGCCGGGCCTGGACTGGATCTGCGTCAGCCCCAAAGCCGGAGCGGATTTCAATCTGAAACGCGGCAACGAATTAAAGCTGGTCTATCCGCAAGCGGGCGCGCCGCCGGAAAACTACGCCGCACTCGATTTCGCGAACTTCTTCCTGCAACCGATGGACGGCCCCGACCGGCAAGCCAACACCCGCGCCGCCACCGACTATTGCCTCGCCCACCCGCAATGGCGCCTGTCGCTGCAAACCCACAAGCTAATCGGCATTCCGTAGTTTTCGCGGCGCCGTCTCGGGCATCAACATCATCGCGACGATCGCAATCGAATAAGCAATCGTCATGTACCACGCGGGTGCCAGGCTGTTGTGCATGTTCTCGATCAGCCATTTGACGATGGGCTGCGCCGACCCGCCGAAGATCGCGATGGACACCGCATAGATGATCGACACAGTGCCGGATCGTATCCGCGCCGGTATCGTTTCGGTCAGGGCGACGATCACCGGCGTCGCGCTCAACGCCAGCAGAATGGTGATCAATCCGCCCATGCCATAAAGCGCCAACGTCGTGCGATAGGTCGAGATCACCCAGAACGCTGGCGCCGCGCTCAGTACAAGAAGAATGCCGAACCCGACCATCAACGGTTTGCGCCCGAAAATATCGGAGAGATAACCGCTCAACGGCTGAAACGTGATCGCGCAGAGCCCCAGCACGATGTTCACGCCGAACGAGACGTTCGCAGGCATGTGCAGCGTGTCGATCGCATAGGTGGTCATATACCCGCCGATATAGGTGGCGATCGTCCCGCCCATCAGCATCAGCAAACCAAGAAGTGCGACCAAACGATAAGGCTTGAATTCTTCCCACCGCGAACCCGCGTCATCCGCCGAAGTGGCATGGGTCTCGGGCAGATTGCGCCGCGCAATGATTCCGAACGGAACGATCACCGCACCCAAAAGAAACGCAACGCGCCAGCCCCAATCGGTCAGTTGCTGCGTCGTGAGCACGCTCGCCAGCACCGTGCCGACAATGCCTGCCGCCAGCACCGCCGTATCCTGCGTCATATATTGCAGCGACCCATAGAACCCGCGCCGCTCCGGCGGTGCCGCTTCCACAAGAAACGCCGTCGAAGGCCCAACTTCGCCGCCCAGCGCAAAGCCCTGCAACAGCCGAAACAGGATCACCAGAACGGGCGCCGCCATGCCGATCTGCGCGTAAGACGGCGTCAGCGCCAGCCCGATCACGCCCAATCCCATCAACGTGAACGAAAGCACCATCGCGGGCCGCCGCCCGATCCTGTCCCCCATATTCCCGATCACGATGCCGCCCAAAGGCCGCGTCAAAAAACCGACGCCAAACGTGATCAGCGTGAACAGCAAACTGTTGGAACCAGTCGCAAACGGAAAGAACGTGTGCCCAATATAAACCGCGAAATAGCTGAAGGTCAGAAAGTCATAAAACTCCAGCGCATTCCCCGCCGCCACCGCCGCCACATGGCGCGCGAGTAACTTCGGTCGTTCGGCCGCAATATCCGCGTCGGCAACAGCCATGTCAGCCCCCATCGCAATGAGGATGCTAGAGGAAAGGCGAAGCGCGTCAAACGTACAAACACCAAAACATTCTCCCTCTCCCCCACAATTGGGGGAGAGGGTTGGGGTGAGGGGGCTTCTCCGCCGCACAGACGTTCGAGATCGTTACGCTGCTGCTCTCTTTTTGGAAGCCATCCGCTTGTGGCAGCACCCCCTCACCCCGACCCTCTCCCCCCGATGGGGGCGAGGGAGAAGATTTGAATTCTTCTGCGCGATAGCGCGAGCAGAGTAAGGGCTAAACCGATGCCACCCGCTTCAACTGATCGTGCCGCGCCTTCGGCTCCCGCGCCCTCAGATCGTCCAACAAATCGCGCTTCATCGCAGCAGCAGCAGGCTCATCCCACAAATTCCGCCACTGACGCGGATCGTTCTTCAAATCGTAAAGCTCGCCCTCGGTCCCGTCATAGATCGACGACTTGTTGTAAGCCGTCACGATCCACCCATCGCGATAAAGCGTGCGCAGCGAAACCGACGTGCCGTTGAATTCCGAATCCCATTCCGTGAACACCGCTTCGCGTTTGGCCGCATCCGCCGCGGAACGGGGCAGGGCGGACCCTTCCATCCATTCCGCCGCCGCAACACCCGCGATCTCACAAAACGTCGGCGCGAAATCCACCTGTCCCACCGGCGCATCGAACACCTGCGGCGCCACCTTCGCATTCGGCGCAGGCCGCCAGATCAGCGGCAACCGCATCAGGCTTTCCACATGATGCGGCCCCTTGAACAGCAATCCGTAGTCACCCTGAAACTCGCCATGATCGGTGGTGAAGATCACATCCGTATCGCCGTCCCACCCGCGCGCCGCGATCTTCGCCATCACACGCGCCACCGCTTCGTCGATCAGTTCGTTCTTCACATGCGTCAGCGCATCGATCTCGCGCAACTGATCGGTGGTCAGCGTCTTCGGCACGAAATCCGGCGGCGCCTCGTAACAAGTCACGCGTTCGCCCGTCCACCACTCGCGCCAATGCCGCGGCTTGCCCGAAAGAATTTCATCGATCTTCTCATGACTGCCCGGATATCCCGCAGGCACGTCCAGCTCGCGCCAGTTCACCCGCCCGATCTCGCTCTGGGGCGGGTCCCACGGATGATGCGGATCGGGAAAACTCATCCACACAAACCAGTCGTCATCGGCCGAAAGCGAATCCAGATAGGCCAGCGTGCGCTCTGCCACCCAATCGGTGTGATAAAGCCCGCGCGGCACCTTGTTGTGCTTGACCTGGATCGCGCCGGTATCGCCTTCGCCAAACGAATTCTGCGCCATCGTTGCCGGATTGAGCACCGGATAAAAGAACTCCAAAACCTCCGAATGCTTCTCCATCAGAAAGCGCGGGTAATGCAAAAGCCCCCGCGCCCCATGCGCTGCCAATTCCATATGATCGAACCCGCGATGCGGCCCAAACTCATGCAACATCGCCATACGATTTTCATAAGCCGAGATATCGAGAAACGGCTCGAAATGCGCCTTCCCGATCAGCGCCGTCTTATAATTCTTCTTTTCCTGCAAATACCGCGCAACCGACGGCGCATCCACCGGCAACGGCACTCCATTCATCCAAACCCCATGCGTGGAAACATACTGCCCGGTAATCATCGTAGACCGCGCCGGCATGCAAACCACATTCTGCGCATGGCACCGCGTATAATTGATCCCATCCTTCGCGAGCTTATCGATAGCAGGCGTCCGGGCAATCTTCTGCCCGTTCACGCCAATAGCATCGAACCGCATCTGATCGGTGGTGATGAAAAGAATTTTCCGGCCCATGGTCTACTCTACCTTCGTTCGAATTCAAGTATATCGTGTTCGTCAGGATCGCCTTTGACGAATTGTAGTTTGTAGTCGCTTTGTATGCCCACAATGAACAGCTGCAATCCTATGTCTGCCGGATGCGGGTTGGTTGAGATAGGTTCTGTTCGCAGTTTCTTGAATTCAAGCTGCAGTCGATCTTCTCCATCAACTCTGGTTAGCTTCCATGTTCCGGATCCAGAAAATGTGGTTGGTTTTGAGCGCAGTACGCCCTCAGCCATAGCCGTCGGCATATGAATGGCGACGAATGTTTCGTTGCCGCTCAGGCGAAGTTCGGCCGATGTGGCAAAATTCGAGTCTTCGTGAAGTTTCCAAATACCCTTGAGGTCAGCGGCAGCAGGAGGACTGTTGTTACAAGATGTAAGGGCGCCCAGGGAAAGTGCGAGCAAGCCAAAAGCAACGGGCCGCAATCTCAAAACCACTCCACAATCTCATCCATATTCGGCCGTGGCCGTTCTTCCAGCTTCACGTCCGACGTGCCGATATAAATGAACCCCGCAATCCGCTCGCCCGGCTTCAGCCCCAGCGCAGACTTCACATTCGCATCATAAGCACACCATTCCGTCAGCCAGTTCGCCACGAAGCCCAGCGAGTGCGCCGCCAGCAGCATGTTCTGGCAAACCGCGCCCACCGAAAGCACCTGCTCCCATTCCGGTATCTTGATGTTCTCGGTCACGCGGCTCACCACGCCCACCACCACCGGCGCGCGCAGGAATCTTTCGCGTTCCTGTTCCTGATGCTTTTCCTTCTCGCCCGCAGCCTTCGCCGCATCGGCCAGAATCTCGCCCATGCGTTTGCGGCCCTTGCCCTCGAACACGATGAATCGCCATGGGAACAGCTTGCCGTGGTCGGGCGCGCGGGCTGCTGCCTGCAGAATCAGGGCCAGCTGCGCCTTGTCCGGCCCCGGCCCGGTCATCGCCTTGGCGCTGCCGGAACGGCGGGAAGTGAGCAAATCCAAGGTAGTAGGCGAGGGCCGGTTCAGGGCATGGCCCTCATGCGAAGACGTACTCAATGGAAAATACCTTTCGGGCTTGGCGAGGTGGGGGATGGCTTCCTATCTATTAGCAAATACCAGGGACGAAACGCCCATGCCATTTCCAGACGACGACATCGAACTGAACCGCGTCCGCTACGAGGTCCACCAGTTCAAGAACCACCTGCTCACCTATATCGCCGTGATCGGCGTGATGTTCCTCGCCAATATCGTCGGCGGCTGGTGGTGGGGCGGCAACTTCTTCTTTTTCTGGGTGGCCCTGATCTGGGGCATCGTGCTGGTGGTCCAGGCCTCGCGGCTGTTCGGCAGCCATGTCGGCCGGGAATGGGAGGACCGCATGGTCGATCACATCATGGCCCGCCGTCAGGGCACCTACACGCCCTATCGCAGCTCCTACCGCCCGGCGCAGGGCCCCATCGTGACCCCGCCGCCGTCGCCGGAGGAACCGCCTGCGCCCACCCAACCGGCCTGAAACAGGGCGAAGAAAAGCGCCTAACCCGATGAACCTCCTCAGGTTTGGCGGGTTATCCTTCGAGGTGATTAGGAAATTTCACATTCGCCCCGTAGAATAAGGATCGAAAGAGGAAGCTCATGTCCGTCCCGCACGAAAAGCTGGCCACCTGCGATCCGATCTGGAAGGCGCTGCGCCACGAGGCCGAGCAGATGGCCGAAAGCGAGCCGTCGCTGGCCAGCTTCGTCCACGCCACGATCCTCAAGCACGACCGGCTGGAAGGCGCGCTCTCCTATCACCTCGCCAAGAAAATCGGCGGCGAGGATTTGAGCCCCATGCTCACCCGCGAAATCTTCGAAGAAGCGATTGATGCCGATCCCGGCATCGGCGCCGCCGTGCGCGCGGATCTGTCGGCGGTGTTCGAACGCGATCCCGCCTGCCATTCCTATGTGGAAGCATTCCTCTATTACAAAGGCTTCCTCGCGCTCGAAGGCTTTCGCATCTCGCATTGGCTGTGGAATCAGAACCGTCACGCGATGGCGCTGTTCGTGCAAAGCCGCATCTCCGAATTGTTCGACGTCGATATCCATCCTGCAGCCAAATTGGGCCGCGGCATCATGATCGATCACGCAACCGGCGTGGTGATCGGCGAAACCGCTGTCGTCGAAGACGACGTCTCGATGCTGCACGGCGTAACCTTGGGCGGCACCGGAAAAGAGCAGGGCGACCGCCACCCGAAAATCCGCCGCGGTGTGCTGATCTCCGTCGGCGCAAAAATCCTCGGCAACATCGAAGTCGGCGAATATTCCCGCGTCGGCGCGGGTTCGGTGGTGCTGAAAGATGTCCCCCCCGGCTGCACCGCCGTCGGCGTGCCAGCGCGGCTCACGGGATGCGCAGGCGCCAAAAACCCGTCGCAGGAAATGAACCAGGTCATCGAAGAGATGACCCCGGATTTCCAGATCTAAAAATACCGGTCCTGAAATTTGTACCAAAGCAACGCCGCCGTAACGAGCGGCTTGCGCAACAACGCACCCCCGGGAAATTTCTGCGCCGGCACTTTCGCGAACACATCGAAGCGTTCGGATTTCCCCATCGCCGCTTCGGCCAACAACTTCCCGCCCAGCGTCGCCAGCGCCACGCCATGCCCCGAATACCCATGCGCGAATAGCACTCGCTCGCCGATGCGCCCGAAATGCGGCATCCGCGTGCGCGTGATCCCAACTGTCCCGCTCCACGCAAATTCGATCGGCATATCCTGCAACATCGGAAACACCTTCAGCATCCGCGGCCGCACGACAGACGCAATATCCTTCGGCACCGAGAAATAACTCTCGCGCCCCGCAAACAGCAGCCGCCCATCCGCGCTCTTGCGATAATAATCCAGCACATGCCGCGTATCGGCGACCGCCACATCGGAAGGAATAAGCCGCCTGCTCAGAAATTCCCCCAGCGGCGCGGTGGCCACGATGAAGCTCTCCACATGGGCGATGTAAGGCGCCAGTTGCGGCAGAATACCCGCCGTGAATGCATCGCACGCCACCACAATATGATCCGCCGTGATCGTGCCCTGCGCACAGACAACCTTGTCGTCCTCGATCCGCAGCGCGCGCGTATGCTCGAACAGTTGCGCGCCCGCCTTCTCCGCCGCCGAAGCAATCCCGCGCGCATAATCCAGCGCGTGCAGATGCCCGCCACCCGCATCCAACTGCCCGCCGGGATAAATGCTGGTGCTAAGCTGCGAGGCGATCTCCGCCGCATCCAGCATCCGCACATCCTCATAGCCATAATCGGCATTGAGATGTGCCGTCTCGTCCGCCAGCCCGCTCAGCGCTTGCGCATTGTGCGCAGCGATGATCAGCCCGCTCTTGAGCGCACAGTCGATCTCGTGCCGCTCGATCAATCCGCGAACGGTTGCCTTGGCCTCCTGCGCCAGATCCCAAAGATCGCGCGCATGCTGCTTGCCCAACCACGCTTCCAGCTCGGCCTGCGACTTGCGGTGCCCGGAATGTATCTGCCCGCCATTGCGCCCCGATGCGGCGAAGCCGATGCGCTCGGCTTCCACCAGGATCACGCGCGCCCCGCTCTCCGCCAGATGCAGCGCTGCCGACAATCCGGTGTACCCGCCGCCGATCACGCACACATCGGCGCGCTCGTTGGCCGGCACCGCCGGACAGGTGGTCGCGGGCCGCGCGGTGGCGGCGTAGTAGCCCTGGGGGAGGGGCGTGTTCATGCCATGGAATTGGCGCTGGGAATCAGGCAGGTCAAGGACGATCTTGACCCATCGGGGGCCGCGTGCGAATTGATTTCACTCGCCCCATAGGACACGACCTTTGACCCGCAGCGAAATCTGGCGCATCGAAAAATACCTTCGCAACCTCTTCCGCCTCGACACCATCACGATCGTCGAGCGCCCGAAGCAGGCCGATTCCGTCGAGGTCCAGGTGAACGGCGAATTCATCGGCGTCATCTTCAAGGACGAAGAAGACGGCGAAACCTCCTACGCCTTCAACATGGCGATCCTCGAAATGGATCTGCCCGAAGCGCCGTCCTCGCGCAGCTGATGGGCGCGAAGCTTCGCGTTATCGGCGCAGCCATTGCTCTTGCGGCTTTGACTTTGGGAACGGCGGAAGCCGCTGATGTCGATGCTGTGTGGCTGTCCAACGACGGGCAGGCAAGGATCAAGGTCCAGCCCTGCGGCGCGAATTTGTGCGGAACGATCGTGTGGCTTGCCCAACCGCTCGACGCCGATACCGGCAAGGCAAAACTCGACAAGAACAATCCGGACAGTTCCCTCAGGTCGCGGCCTGTGCTGGGTTTGCAGATGTTGGAAGCCAAACCCGACCGCGATGGGCAGTGGCGCGGCACCATCTACAACGGCCAGAACGGCAAGACCTATCCCGTCACCGTCCATGCGGAAGCCGCCGCGCTCAAAATTCAAGGCTGTGCCATGGGTGGCATCCTCTGCCGAACGCAGACATGGACGCGCGTCAGCGGATTGTAAGTTCGCGCCCTAGTTCTTCACCAAAAACGACCGCACCAGCGCCTCGGCGCCCGTGCTGATCTCGCGCCATTTGGCAAGCTGCGCCCGCTTGAAGCGGTAGCTGAAAGCGATGCCCTGCGTCAGGGGCGTCTCGCGCAGGCAGCTTGGGCTCGGCACTTCGGCGCTGAATTGCACGCAGCGGAACACGGCGGGCCCATGGGCCGTCTCGCCCACGAACAGGTCTTCGCCGCGATACCCCGCGTCGCCGCGGAACTGGTATTGGATCAGCCCGTATGGCCCCGTCATCCCCATCGGGTTGGTGACGTAGCCCATATAGATGCGCTTCAGCCGTTCGCTCTCGGTGAGGTTCAACTTGTCGCCGCGAATGAGAAGGAAGATCGCATCGGAGTCCGGCGTGTTGCTCGCAAACCGCTGCGCATCCGCAGGCGAGAACCCGCGCAAGCCGGGCAGCAGCGCGAACAGCGCCACGTCGCCATGTTCGCCGCCGCGTTGCGCCGAACGATAGACGATGTAGTTCGCCGGAATGTCGAAGGAGACACCGCTCACCGTCAGGTGAACCGGCCGCGTGTCGGCGGTCGGCGAAGGGATGTCGCGCCGAAAGCTCGCCGGACGCGGGCCCAGATAATAGTAGAGCACAACGGCCGAAAGCGCCGCCGTCACCACGAACACGGCAAGCGGCACCAGCCACCCCGATCGTTTCTGGATCGGTTCTCCCGCGTCGTCAGCAGTTTGCGTCATGGCCATGGTCCGCGGGCCCTTGCGGATGTGTCGCGCAGCCCACGGCTGCTCATATCATGCTGTACGCACAAGTAAGCCTACGCACGGCGCAAACCCGCCAATTGTTTTCAGCCGTGGCGTCTATGCCGCAATCCGGCCATGGTTAGCGGCTGGCCGAAAGTGATCCGCCTTGGCACAGTTGCCACCGTCAATGGCAAGGGAACCGGGCACGATGCCTGCAAGAAGGCGCTGGGGCGGCTCGCGGTGACACAATGCTACACGACCTCTACGTCGTAGCCTTTTCGATGGCGACCGGGTTCACCGCGTCCGGCATCATCGCGAACCTCTATCTGCTCATCTTCCCAAAGGCCCAGGGCACCATGGGAAGTGCGGCGCATATTGGCGTGATGATCTTCGCCGGACCCGCCGTGCTCTTCCAGAGTTCCTTCAAGGCGATGCGTGAGCACAAGAGCGGTGCGGGCGCTTTCTGGCTGGCGTCCGCCGTCTCCGCTTACTGGAGCCTCGTCCTGGGATTGGTCGTGCTGCGGATACTCTTCGCGCTCGGCTAGAGCGCGATCCGATACCCCGGATGCGCGCTCCACCGTTTTGAATGGCGCTCTAAAGCACCGTCAACATCCCCGCCACCAACGGATGGCGAACGATGTCCGCTTCACCCAACCGGATCACCGAGATCTCAGGCACGCGTTCCAGCCTCGTTGCGATGTCGCCCAGACCGGACATTCCGCTCAACAGATCGGTCTGATCCGGATCGCCGGTGAGCACCATCGTCGAACGCCAGCCCAGCCGCGTCAGAAGCATCTTCAACTGCCCATAGGTGCAGTTCTGCGCTTCGTCGATCACGATGAAACAGTCGTTGAGCGTGCGCCCGCGCATATAGGCGACAGGCGCAATCTCGATCACGCCTTCGGCAACCAGCGCCTTCAGACGTTTGGTGCCGAGCCGTTCGGTCAGCGCGTCGTAAAGCGGACGCAGATAAGGCGCCAGCTTGTCCTGCAGATCGCCCGGCAGGAAGCCGAGACTCTCGCCTGCTTCCACCGCAGGCCGCGACAGCACGATGCGCGACGCACGGCCTTTCTCCAACGCTTCGACAGCCTTGGCGATGGCGAGATAGGTTTTGCCGGTACCGGCAGGCCCCAACGCCAACACCACCGCGCGTTCCTCCACGGCGTCCATCAACGCCTGCTGGAGCTGGCTCATCGCCCGGATGTTTTTGACGTATTTGCGGTCGCGCTGTTCGTTGTCTAGCGGACTCCAGCCACCGCCGCCATTTGAAGGGAAGAGGGGGTGGACGTTGCCTTCACGATAGTTGCTTTCACGGGATTTTTGACGTGCAGAACGCTTGGCCATGGATGCTCCCAGGTCAAAGACACGCATTGATGTGGTGATGGTAAAAAAGCCGGCGCGAGTTCGGGTGACTGCAAAACCTGTCTGTCGGTTACTGTGCAAAGCTGCACTTCGGCGCCCCGCAAACGACTCACTTCGACACTCCAAGACTAGTCCGATTTATCCACAGCGTCTCAGTCATTTCGTGAAGATTTGACGGCACCAGCCGTGCTGCCCAAACTGCCGCCCGCCAACAAGGGAACTTTACATGCCGCTTTACGCCATAGACGGAATCGCGCCCGAATTGCCGCCGGAAGATCAATGCTGGGTTGCGCCCAACGCGACCCTGATCGGCCGCGTCCGCTTGTTGAAGAACGCGAGCGTATGGTTCGGCGTGGTGATGCGCGGCGACACCGACTGGCTGATCGTCGGCGAGAATTCCAACGTGCAGGACAATTCCATCGTCCACGCCGATCCCGGCGTGCCGACCACCATCGGCTCCAACGTCACCGTCGGCCACAAGGTGATCCTCCACGGTGCCACCATCGGCGACAACACGCTGATCGGCATGGGCTCCACATTGCTCAACCGCTGCAAGATCGGCAACGAATGCCTCGTCGGCGCGGGCGCGCTGATCACCGAAGGTAAGGAATTCCCCGATGGTTCGATGATCGTGGGCGCACCCGCACGCGCCATCCGCCAGCTCACCGATGCCGAACGCGCAATGGTGAAGATGTCCGCACACAGCTATGTGGTGAACCACCAGCGTTTCCGCGCGGAGCTAAAAAAGGTCTAGCGTCAGGCTGCTAGCGTGTGTTGACCGCCAATTGCGCGGCGAACGCGCGTTTGTAGGCGGGCCGTGCTTCGCCGCGGGCAACATAGGCGGCCAAATTCGCAAATTCGTTCAGAATGCCCGATGGTCTCGACCGGAGCAGCACGGACACCATCATCAAATCGCCCGCGCTGAACGAACCGTCGATCCATTCGGCGTCGCCCAGTCGTGCGGAAAGTTGTTTCAACCGGTCGCGGACGCGGTTCTCGACCAGCGGCAGACGCTCTTTCGACCACGGCTTGTCGCCTTCCAGAATCTTGGCGACGAAAAGGTCAAGGATCGGCGGCTCCACCGTGTTGAGCGCGGCAAACATCCATGCGATTGCGCGCGCCCGCGCATCGGCATCGTTCGGCAGCAGCCCCGCATGGTGCTGGGCGATATGAAAGACGATGGCGCCGGTTTCGAACAACGCAAGATTGCCTTCCTCATAGGTGGGGATTTGGCCGAACGGATGAAGCGCCATATGCGCGGGCTCCTTCATCGCTGCGAACGATACCAGACGAACCTCGTAAGGTTGGCCCGCTTCTTCAAGCGCCCAGCGAACCCGCGTGTCGCGCGCCAATCCCTTGCCGCCATCGGGGGATCGTTCGAAGGCGGTAATGGTGATGGTCATCGCAAAGTTCCCGGCGAAATCATCACGGATTCCATCCGATCCGCCGTTATGATTCAAGCTCCCTCCGTCATCGCCCGGTTCATCCGGGCGACCCAATTTTCTCACGCGGAGCCGCGGAGGAACGCGGAGATGCAAGAACCTCCGCGTACTCCGCGTCTCCGCGTGCAATTCTTAATTCGATAGATTGGAAAACGCTAAGATGCCTGCGCCGTCTTGCGCAATTCACCACTGCGCGCCCACAAACGGCGGATGCGCGCATCGGCTTCGGGTCCGAAGTTGAACCACGCCGCACGGTCGCGCGTCGCATCGACCACGAACAGCATGTCGAGCTTGCCGAGTTTCTGCACCAGCGCATTGCGCACCGCATTGATGCCGAGTTCGCAGGTGAGCAGCCACACTTGCGGCAACACCGCATGCGCCGGGCCGAGCGTGAAGATCTCTTCCTCAAGCCCCGCCGCCGAACGCGATTTCATATCGGCAATGATGACGTAGTGCGAAGTCTCGCGGGTCTCGACGTCGCTTTCCTTGCGGCCAAAACCGCGCGGCTGATCGCTGCGCAGCGCTTGCGCCACCGCAGCCGGCGAATTTCCGCTGCGGAACAGGCTCGACAGGTTGGGGTCTTCGTTGGCGGGATGGAATTCCTGCTCGCCCGTGCGCGCGACAAGCGAATGCGGCGCCAACCGGCCTTCGGTGGCGAAGGCCTGGAGCTGCGTGATGGTATACGGCCCGTATGTCCGTTCCCCGGTATTGACCGTCCAGGTATCCGGCATCGCCAGAAAATCCGTTGTGATATGAGGGCTTAGCGTAGGATTAAATGGTTACATAACCCTTGCCGCAGGGCAGGGTTCGCGGCCAAGATTTGCCATCGGTAACAAAGGGAAAACACATGGCTTACGAATTTTGCAAAGTTGAACGCGAAGGTCCGCTGACCATCGTCACCCTCAACCGGCCGGAGGTGATGAACGCCATCCATGCCCCTGCCAGCGAAGAACTTTCCGCCATTTTCGATGCCTTCGCCAACGACCCGGACCAGTGGGTCGCAATCGTGACGGGGGCGGGCGAACGGGCCTTTTCGGCGGGCAACGACCTCAAATACCAGGCCTCCGGCGGCAAAATGAGCTGGCCGAAATCGGGCTTCGCGGGCCTCACCAACCGCTTCGATCTGGATAAACCTCTGATTGCAGCCGTGAACGGCATCGCCATGGGCGGCGGCTTCGAGATCGCGCTCGCCTGCGACATCATCCTGGCCTCGGAAGCCGCCGTGTTCGCCTTGCCTGAGCCCCGTGTCGGCCTCGCAGCATTGGCCGGTGGACTGCATCGCCTCCCACGCGAAATCGGCTCCAAGCAAGCCCTCGGCATGATCCTTACGGGACGCCGCGTCAGCGCCGCCGAAGGAAAGTCGCTCGGCTTCGTCAACGAAGTGGTCGCCCCCGCCGATCTGATGAGCACGGCAAAAGCCTGGGCCAAACAAATCCTCGAACTAAGCCCGATGTCGGTGCGCGCATCGAAACAAGCGGTGATCCGCGGCCTCAAGGAACCCTCGGTAGAAGCCGCCATCGAAAACCAGCGCAACTACCCCGCCGTCGCCGCCATGTTCCGCAGCGAAGATATGATCGAAGGCCCAATGGCATTCGCGCAGAAACGCCCGCCGCAGTGGAAGGGGAAATAGCGATCACGCGTTGGCAGGGGCAATCTGTGTCGCACGCGGCGCGGATAGCCCCCAAGCGCTCACCAACGCGAACAACGCCACCGGAATAGCCGCCGCGAACAACCAGAAACTAAGCGCGCTCGCATCGGCGCGCGTAATGCCGTCGGCCAGCCCCAGCGCGTTGGCGAGTATGCCCGCAGCAGCCGAGCCAACGGCATTGCCCGTCATCTGCACCGCCGGTATCGCCGACGACCCCACCGCGCGTTCGTTCTCCGGCAAATGTTCGAGAATGGCGCGCGTGACATAGGCCCAACACGCGCCGAACCCCGCGCCCAGAACGATCCCCGAAAGAAGCACCAGCCAAAGCGATCCGCTGTTCAGCGTATAGGCGAGCGAACCGACGCCGAGCAGAATAAGCGTTCCACCGAACCGGATACACGCGCGATCCCAGCTTTGCGGAAATTCGCCGACAACGAGTGCGGCAACCGTCCACCCCATCGCATCCGCGCCGACAAGATAACCGGCGATCAACGGCGACACGCCATAAAGCGTCTGCAAAATGGCCGCGCCATAAACACCAAACCCGACAGCAGAGGCGGAAAAGGCAAACAGAGCCACATAGCCACGCCCCGCACTTCCAAAGATGTTCGCGACCTGCCGCGGAAAAAGCCGCGCCGCGGAATTCGCATCCACCCTTAGCGCCGTCACGAACAGCACCGTTCCCAGCGCAATGGCGATGCCAGATACCTCAAGCGAACCGGCAACGCCTGCAATCATATAACTCGCAATCGCAAGACCGAGGATCACCAGCGTGCGAAGCGGTATGCGGCTTTCATCGGTCTCGGCGGTGTGCGCCGGAACCAGCTTCCATGCCGCCAGCGCGAAGATCAGCGCCTGTGCGGCAAACATCCAGAACAACAACCGCCATTGCCCATATTCCGCAAACACGCCGCCGAGCAGCGGCCCCAGCAGCGTCGCAATTCCCCACACGCCCGAAATCGCACCCAGCACGCGCCGCCACAATTCATTGGGAAACAGCACCCCCATCGCGACGTAACACGCGCCAACAACCAATCCCGACCCGACGCCTTGCAACACGCGCCCGATCAGAAACGCCGCGATGGAAGGCGCCACCGCACTGATCGCGCATCCCACGAGATAAATCATCGCCGGAACGATCAGCGCCCACCGCAACCCTCCGCGTTCGGTCAGCCGCCCCGCGCTCGCGCCGCCGACAATCGCTCCGAGAAGATAGGTCGCCACCGGCCAGGCGAAATAGGCATACCCGCCGATATCGCGAACGATGGTGGGCATTGCGGTGGCGGTGACAAGCGCGTCGGCTGCATTCAACCAGATACCAAGGCAAACCAGCGCCAACCGCGCCACGCGGTCCGCATGCAAAAGCTCGCGCCAGGTTCCGTCCATCCGACCTGACTATCGCATCAGGGCAAAATGACAAGAACCAGATACCGGGGGGCCGGTATCTGGTTCTGCCGTATCGGCCTTCAGGCCTCAATACATATGCCAGTTGCCGTCGCGTTCGCGGCAGGCACGTCCTTCGTTGATGAACTTGCGTCCGTGGCGATAGGTGACCGTGCGGAAGTCGCGGCAGACATAGCCACGGTCGCGATATTCGCGCACCGGCACGAAGTAGCCATAAGAGTTGCCGCGCCCGCGCCAGTCATAGCGCCGTCCGATGGGCCCATAGAAGCCATCGTCATACGCGCGCCACGCATAGGGGCGGTCGTTGCAATCGACATTCTTGCCGATCGCGTTGCCCGCGATACCGCCAAGGATCACGCCGCCAATCGCAGCGCCCGCATTGCCGTGGCTGACGCCAGCGCCAAGCAATCCACCCGCAATCGCACCCACGACCGTTCCAGCGGTCGCATTCTGATCGCGGCAATCGTCGCCGTAATAATGACGCGGTTGCGCCGACGCACCGGCAGTGCTCGCACCCAATGCAAGCAACGCAGCGGCCAAAACCATGCCTGTCTTCTTCATAGTCATCTCCTCTAAAAATCTGCCCGTAAAATCCATTCTCTTGCCCGCGCGCTGAACCGCTTCTGAACGGAATTTGGCCGGAATGGGGCGCGGCCCATTCCAGCTGACAATGGTAACTATAGACGGGCCAAAGGGTTCCGCTACCGCAGCCGATCACACCGCAAAGCAGCAAAGGCGGTTAACGTTCACGCTCGTTTGTAAAGCAAACAGCAGGAGCGATTTAGTACACGCGCGCCTTCGGTGGAATGTACTCCACCTCGTTCGACAGCGTGTAATTGTGCACCGGGCGATAATCGAGTTTCACCCAGCCGGTCTTCGGATCGAGCCATGCCAGCGTGTGCTTCATCCAGTTCACGTCGTCGCGATTGGGATAATCCTCGCGCGCCTGCGCACCGCGCGATTCCAGACGATTGACCGCGCCCTCGATGGTCACCGAAGCCTGCTGCAACAGGTTCTCCAGCTCCAGCGTCTCCACCAAATCGCTGTTCCAGATCATCGAACGGTCCGTCACCGACACATCGTCCAGCGTCTTGTAGATATCGTCGATGCGCTTGCGCCCTTGTTGCAAGGTTGCGCCGGTGCGGAACACGGCGGCGTCTTCCTGCATCGCCTTCTGCATGGCCAGGCGTATCTGCGCCGTCGGCGTGTTTCCCTTGGCGTAGCGATATTTGTCCAGCCGCGCGAGCGCTGCGTCGCCCGCATCCTTCGGCAATTCGGCATGACCTTCGCCCGGCGTGATCGTCTTGGCCGCCTGCATGCCCGCCGCGCGCCCGAACACCACCAGATCGATCAGCGAATTGGACCCCAAACGGTTCGCGCCGTGAACCGAAACGCACGCCGCTTCGCCCACCGCCATCAAACCCGGCACGACGGTATCCGGATTGCCGTCTTTCAACGTCACGGCCTCGCCGGTGTAGAGGCAGGGAATGCCGCCCATGTTGTAATGCACCGTCGGCAGAACCGGGATCGGTTCCTTGGTCACGTCCACACCCGCAAAGATGCGCGCGCTTTCCGAAATGCCGGGCAGGCGTTCGTGAATGATCTTCGGGTCCAGATGCGAAAGATGCAGATAGATGTGGTCCTTGTTGGGGCCCACGCCGCGCCCTTCGCGGATTTCAATCGTCATCGCGCGGCTCACCACATCTCGCGAAGCGAGATCTTTCGCGCTCGGCGCATAACGCTCCATAAAGCGCTCGCCTTCCGAATTGGTCAGATATCCGCCTTCGCCGCGCACGCCCTCGGTGATCAAAACGCCCGCGCCGAAAATACCGGTCGGGTGAAATTGCACGAACTCCATATCCTGCAGCGGCAACCCCGCGCGCAGCACCATCGCATTGCCGTCGCCCGTCTGCGTGTGCGCGCCCGTGCAAGAAAGATAGGTGCGCCCATAGCCGCCCGTCGCAAGGATCACCTTGTGCGCCCGGAACCGGTGAATGGTGCCGTCATCCAGATTCCAAACCATCACACCGCGCACCGCCCCTTCATCCATGATGAGGTCGAGCGCGATGTATTCGATGAAGAACTCCACGTCGTGCTTCACGCATTGTCCGTAAAGCGTGTGCAGCATCGCGTGACCCGTGCGGTCCGCCGCGGCACAGGTGCGCTGCGCAATGCCCTTGCCGTAATGCGAGGTCATGCCGCCGAACGCGCGCTGATAAATCTTGCCTTCCGCCGTGCGCGAGAAGGGCACACCGAAATGTTCCAGTTCGTAAACCGCTTCCGGCGCATGGCGGCAGAGATATTCGATCGCGTCCTGATCGCCCAGCCAGTCCGACCCCTTCACGGTGTCGTACATGTGCCAGCGCCAGTCATCCTCGCCCATATTGCCAAGCGCTGCGGCCACACCACCCTGCGCCGCCACCGTATGGCTGCGGGTCGGGAACACCTTGGTGATGCAAGCGGTGCGAAGCCCGCTCATGGCGCATTCCAGCGTAGCCCGAAGGCCCGCGCCACCGGCGCCAATCACAACAACGTCGAACGTATGGTCGATAATCGGATAAGCGGTCATTTCAGTCCAGCATCAAAGAGCAATACGGAGGATCGAGAACACGCAGGCGACGCCGATGATCCAGCCGAACGCCTTGTTCAAAAGAAAGAGCACAAGCTTGGAGCCTTCGGTGTGCACATAATCTTCGATCACCACCTGAATACCGAGCGTCATGTGGATCACCGAAGCGATCACGAACAGCAGCATGAGGATGGCGTTGACCGGTTCGTGCAGAAACGTGAAAGCATCCTGATAGGGCAGGCCGACCAGATGAATGGCCGCATAAACAAACCAAGCGGTCAGCGGCAGCAGCGCCACCGATGTCGCGCGCTCGCGCCAGAAATGTTCGGTGCCGGAATGCGACGCACCCAATCCCTGAACGCGGCTGAACGGTGTGCGAATGCTCATAGCAGCCCCGCCTGATGATAGCCCCAGGCGAACAGCGCAACCGCGCCCAGAACCGAAAGGACATAAACCGCAAACCCGGTGCCGAGCGCGGTGGGCACCTTGAACCCGATGCCGATGTCCCAAGCCAGATGGCGAATGCCGTTGAAGAAGTGAAACACCACCGCCCAGGCAAACCCGAACAGGATCAACCGCCCGATGATCGACGTCGCGCAGGTGACGAAGGTGTCATACGCGCCTGGCCCCGTCGCCACCGCGATCAACAGCCACGCCACCAGGATCATCCCCAGCGCCAGGCCAACGCCCGTCACACGGTGGGTGATCGAAGCGGCCATCGTGACCGGCCAGCGATAGATGGAAATGAAGGGAGAAAGGGGGCGCGCATGCGCCGGGTTTTGCGGGGTATCCGCCATTTACGGGCTCTTGAAAGCAAGGTGGTTCGATGCGGCCGGAGTGTAGGCCCGGTCGCGCCCCAGTCAACCGCGGAAAATCGCGGTTTGCCGCGAAAAATTTGCACAGAAATGCGCGTGCATGATTCGCAGCCGTGCCTTGCGACCCATCCCCGAATCCGGCACACACACCGGCATGGCAAAGCCGGTCCGCATCGCCCCTTCGATCCTGTCGGCGGATTTCGCCCGGCTGGGTGCCGAGGTCGAGGCTATCGACAAGGCGGGCGCCGATTTCATCCATATCGATGTGATGGACGGTCACTTCGTGCCCAACCTCACCATCGGCCCGGTTGTGGTGAAGTCGATCCGCCCGCACACCAAGAAAACCTTCGACGTGCATCTGATGATCTCGCCCGTCGATCCGTATGTGGAAGCGTTTGCCGAAGCCGGTGCAGACATCATCACCGTGCATCCCGAAGCAGGCCCGCACGTTCACCGCACCCTGCAATTGATCCGCTCGCTCGGAAAGAAAGCAGGCGTCGTGTTGAACCCCGGCACGCCGGTCGATGCGCTCGACAATCTGATGGATCTGGCCGATCTCATTCTCATCATGTCGGTCAATCCCGGCTTCGGCGGCCAAAGCTTCATCGCAAGCCAGTTGAAGAAACTGGAAGCCGCCGCAGAGAAGATCGCGAAATCCGGCCGTGACATCCTGCTCGAAGTCGATGGCGGCATCACGCCCGAAACGGCCAAGCGCGCCATCGCGGCAGGTGCCAACGTGCTGGTGGCAGGCACCGCCGTCTTCAAAGGCGGAGACTACGCAGCCAACATCGCCGCCTTGCGTGGATGACCGCATGACCGGCAAACGCCCCGCGCCGCGTTTGTCTGCCACTCTCATCGGCGAGATGTTGCTTGCCCAGCTTTATGCGCTTGGCAAACCCTTCCGCGAACTGCTGCGCGGCAATCCGCTGTACCGCTGGTTCGTTTGCCGTGGCCCGATCCCCGAGCACCTGCTGTTCTATCCCTTCGATGCCACCCCGCGAAAACTCGAAGACGCGGAATCGCTTTTGCGCGGCCGTTTCAAATTCGAAGGCGGCGCGGTGGATATCCGCGACGGCAGCATCTTCGAACACACCCCGCCGTCGCCCGAATGGTCCATCGCCTTGCGCAGTTTCGCATGGCTTCCGCCGCTCGCGTTCGCGGGCGGCGATTCCGCGCAATTGCTGGCCAAGAACCTGATCGTCCAATGGCTCCGGCGGCACAAGAAATACACCGAGCCCGATTGGCTGCCCGAGATCATGGCCCGCCGCCTGCTCAACATCTTTGCGCATGGCCGCACCGCGTTCGAAAGCGATGCGGGCCTGCGCAAAAAACTCTTCGAATCCATCCGCGAACAGGCTCGCATTCTGGCGCGCATCGCAGGCGAAGCCCCAGACGGCGTGCCGCGTTTCGAAGCCATTTCGGTGGCCGCGTTGTCTGCGCTCTGCCTGCTCGACAAACCCAAACAGATCGAACAAACGCTCGCCCGCCTAGAAGCCGAAATCGCCCGCCAGATCTTCGCCGATGGCGGCCACATCAGCCGTTCGCCCACCGCGCTGCTCGAATGCTACCGCCATCTAACGCTTGTGATGGACGCCCTGATCGCAGCCCGCAAAGCCGTGCCGCAATCCATCCGCAGCGCGCACGACCGCATGGCCCCGATGATCCGTTTCTTCCGCCACGGCGACGGCAATCTCGCGCTGTTCAACGGAGGCGGGGAGGGCGATCAGCGTTCCATCTCCGCACTTCTCGCGCGCGACGAAGTGCGCGGCCAACCGCACGCACACGCGCCGCATTCCGGTTACCAGCGCATCGTCAGCGGCCACACCTTCGTCGCAATGGATTGCGGCGGCACGCCACCCGGCCCGTTCTCCACCGAAGCCCACGCCTCCACCTTGTCGTTCGAATTCTCCTCCGGCGCGCAACGCATCGTCGTCAATTGCGGCGCGGGCGGCCAGCACAAGCAAATGCAGGATGTTCTGCGCGCCACCGCCGCGCACTCCACCGTCACGCTCGCCGATCTCTCGACCGCGTTTCTGATTCAACACGGCATCGCACGCCGCCTGCTCGGCCCGCGCTTGTTGGGCGGTCCCGAAAAGATCGACACCAACCGCATGCAAACCCCGCAAGGCTGGTCGATGACCGCCAGCCACGATGCGTATCTGGCGCAATACGGTTTCGTCATCGAACGCCTGATGTCGCTCTCGCCGCAAGGTTTGGTGCTCTCAGGCCGCGACCGCCTCACACCCGTGTCAAAGGTCAAACGCGGCAGCCTGCCTTACGCGATCCGCTTCCACATCCATCCCGACATCCGCGTGTCGCCGTCGCAAGGCGGCGGAATATTGCTCAAGCTCGCCAACGGCGAAGGATGGCGTTTCCGCGCCAGCGGCCAGATCACAGTCGAGGAAAGCATCTATCTGGGCACCGGCCAGGCGCGCAGAACCGAACAACTCGTCATCACGGGTGCGGCCCGCGACGTCGACGTGCAGGTGGACTGGCTGTTCGAACAGATCGGGGCAAGCTGACAGGTTGCGCTTTCGGCCTGCTTTGCTATGTCAGTTCCAGCTTATTCGGGGACATAGATGGTTCAGTTCACCCTGCCGAAGAACAGCAAGGTCCAGAAGGGCAAGGTCTGGGACGCACCCAAGGCCGCCAACGGCAAGAAACCCAAGCGCGCCAAGGAATTCCGCGTCTACCGCTACGACCCCGAAAAGGGCGGCAACCCGACGATGGATGTGTACACCGTCGACCTCGAGTCGTGCGGCCCGATGGTTCTGGACGCCCTGATCAAGATCAAGAACGAGATCGACCCCACCTTGACCTTCCGCCGCTCCTGCCGCGAAGGCGTCTGCGGTTCCTGTGCCATGAACGTGGCCGGCGGCAACACGCTGGCTTGCACCAAGGCGATTTCCGATGTCTCCGGCGCGATCAGCATCTATCCGCTGCCGCACCAGCCGGTCGTCAAAGACCTCGTGCCGGATCTCACAAACTTCTACGCCCAGCACGCCTCCATCGAACCCTATCTGCAAACCAAAACGCCTGCGCCGCAACGCGAATGGAAGCAGACGCCGGAAGACCGCGCCAAGCTCGATGGTCTCTACGAATGCATCCTGTGCGCCTGCTGCTCGACGTCATGCCCGAGCTATTGGTGGAATTCCGACCGCTTCCTCGGGCCCGCCGCACTGCTGCAATCCGCCCGCTGGCTGCTCGACAGCCGCGACGAAGCCACCGCCGAACGCCTCGACAATCTCGAAGACCCGTTCCGCCTCTACCGCTGCCACACCATCATGAACTGCGCCAACACCTGCCCAAAGGGATTGAACCCGGCGGAGGCAATCGGCGAGATCAAACAAATGATGGTGAAGCGGGCGGTCTAAGCCCCGTTCTCACGCGCCTTTGATTTAGCCCCTCCGTCGCGCGCGCCTAGGCTATGGCTGCGTAACGGGAGGGATATCCCATGAAAAGCCTTGCACCATCGGCGCTCGCACTGGCGCTGCTCGCCACACCGGCCTTCGCCGACGCGGTTTCGCCCAACTGCACCGGCAGCGAATTCCGCCAACTCGATTTCTGGGTCGGCGACTGGAATCTGAGCTGGCAAGGCAACACCGGCACCAACCACATCAAGAAAAGCTTCGAAGCGTGCGTCATCGAAGAAAACTTCGGCGGCAGCCCCGGCCAACATCTCAAAGGCCACAGCGTCTCGATGTACGACGCGCGAACGAAAGCGTGGAAACAAACCTGGGTCGACAACGAAGGCAGCTACATCGCACTCACCGGCGGCCCGCAATCAGACGGAAAATTCGTCCTCCTCACCGAACCCGGCCCCAAAGGCGGCCGCTCCCGCATGGTCTTCGAAGACATCAAACCGAACAGCTTCGTCTGGCGCTGGCAAAGCTCGATGGATGGCCAGACGTGGAAAGACCAATGGGTGATCAACTACGCAAGACAATCGTGATCTTCTCCCTCTCCCCCAGCGGGGGAGAGGGCAGGGTGAGGGGGCGAATGCTCCAACGATTCTACTTTTGAAATTTGCGCGCGTGCGGTGAAGCGATGCGCTTTTGTGCTTGCGGAAACTATCTCCCCCGCTGGGGGAGAGGGAGTGCACGGCGCACCATCTACTTGCGCAGAATCTTCTCCATAGCTTTTCCCTTCGCCAGCTCATCGATCAGCTTATCCAGGTATCGAATCTCCTGCATGAGCGGTTCCTTGATGTCCTCCACCCGCACGCCGCAGATAACACCCGTGACCAGCCTTCGCGACGCATTGAGTTGAGGCGCCTTCGCAAAGAAATCCTCGAACGTGGTTTTCTTTTCGATCTGCGCGTCGAGCTTCTTCTGCGTGTACCCCGTCAGCCAGCGAACGATCTCATCGACCTCGGCTTTCGTGCGCCCTTTCTTCTGCGCCTTGGCGACATAGTGCGGATAAACGCTTGCGAAACTCATGGAATAGATTCGATGCGTCATGCGCGTTTCCAGTGCCTGAGAGGCAACCTTGCCGCACCGATAGTGTGACGGGCAACTGCGCTGCAACTTACCTCCCCCTTGTGGGGAGGTCGGAGAGCGAAGCGATCCGGGTGGGGGGGCCGCTCATCGCGACATGCACCGTCCCCCGCCCGAAAAATCTTCGCTGCGCTCAGATTTGTTCGACCTCCCCACAAGGGGGAGGTGAGGTAACTGCGCTTGACTCAATCCAACATTTCAGGAATCAATGAAATATGGAAACGACAGACGCCGTAAAATCCCTATCCGCGCTCGCCCAAGAGGCCCGTCTCGAACTCTTCCGCCTGCTCGTCAAAGCCGGCCCCGAAGGGCTGGCGGCGGGCGAAATCTCCCGCGCCCTGGGCACAGCGCCCAACACCACCTCGGCCCAATTGCTTTTGTTGTCCAACGCCCGGCTGATCCGCTCGCGCCGCGATGGACGGTCGATCATCTACTCCGTCGATTTCACCGCCATGAGCGATCTTCTGGTTTTCCTCACGAAAGACTGCTGCGGCGGCCGCGCCGAAATTTGCGCGCCGCTCGTATCGATCGCCACCTCCTGCTGCACCCCAACGAGGACTCGCAATGAAACGCCTGCACGTTCACGTCGCCGTTGAGAACCTGGCCCAATCCATCGGCTTTTACTGCGCATTGTTCGGAAGCAAACCCGCCATCATCAAATCCGATTATGCCAAGTGGATGCTGGACGATCCGAAGGTCAACTTCGCGATTTCTCAGCGCGACAGAACCGCGCCCGGAATCGATCATCTGGGAATTCAGGTCGAGACGGACGATGAACTTCGCGAACTCGCGGCGCGCCTCAAAGCGGCGGGCAATATCACCGGCGATCAGGAAGCAACGACGTGCTGCTACGCCCAGTCCAACAAATCCTGGGTGAACGATCCCTCCGGCATCCGTTGGGAAACCTTCTTCACCTTCGGAGAAGCCACGACCTACGGCGAAGATGAGCCCGCGCCAAAACCCGTCGTCTCATCCTGCGGCGCAAACACGGCCTGCTGCTAGGAGCAAGTTGAATGCGATCCGACGCTCCAGAGCGCCCATACAACGTCCTGTTTCTCTGCACCGGCAATTCGGCCCGCTCGATTCTGGGCGAAGCGATCCTGAACAAGATCGGGCAGGGCAAATTCATCGCCTATAGCGCGGGCTCGCATCCCGCAGGCAAAGTGAACCCGAACGCGCTGACGCTTTTGAAGCGCCTCGATTTCCCGACAAACGAGTTCCGCTCGAAATCATGGGATGAATTCGCAATACCCGGCGCACCGGAATTGGATTTCATCTTCACCGTTTGCGACAACGCCGCCAGCGAAGTCTGCCCCATATGGCCCGGCCATCCCATGACGGCGCATTGGGGCGTGGCCGATCCGGCTGCGGTGGAAGGCGATCAGGCCGCGATCACGCAAGCTTTCCGCGATGCCTTCATGGTGCTGCAACGGCGCATCGAATTGTTCGCAAGCCTTCCGGTTCAAAAGCTCGACCGCATGTCGTTGAAGAAGCGGCTGGACGAAATCGGCAAACATGACGGCTGAAGTCGCGGCCTCCGTTCATCCATCGGAACCGGCCATCCCCATCGCCCGCAGGATCGTTGCGGAAGCATTGGGAACAGCCTTTTTGTTGATGGCGGTTGTCGGCTCCGGCGTGATGGCGGAACGTCTGGCAGGCGGCAATCAGGCGCTCGCGCTCCTCGCCAACACCATCGCCACCGGGGCTGCGCTGGTGGTTCTGATTTCAATCTTCGGCCCAATTTCCGGCGCGCACTTCAATCCCGCTGTCACGTTGTTTTTCGCGTTGCGCCGCGAGATCCAACCCGCGACCGCCGCAACTTACATCGCCGTTCAAATCGCCGGCGCTATTGCAGGCGTCTACGTCGCCCACGCGATGTTCGGAATGCCGTTGATGGAGGTATCGACCAAACTGCGCGATGGCCCGGCTCAAGCCCTGTCCGAATTCGTCGCCACATTCGGACTGCTCACCACCATCGCCGGATCGATCCGCTTCTCGCCCGCTCAAACTCCTGCGCTGGTAGGGCTCTACATAACGGCAGCGTACTGGTTCACCGCCTCCACATCCTTCGCAAACCCCGCCGTCACCATCGCCCGCAGTCTCACAAACAGCTTTGCCGGAATCGCACCCACGTCGGCCCCCGCTTTTATCGCCGCGCAGCTTGCGGCGGTGTTGATGGGCCACTTCGTTTTGGGCTCGCTCTTTCAGAGAAAGGTGACGCCGGTCCGATGAGTCCGGTTCTCGTAATTCCCCCTGCGGCAGTCGTCCGAGGTTGTTCGAGAGGCCACATTACCTTGTAGGGTGGAAAAAGGCGACGAACCATTTACCGATGCGTGAGGAGGTCAATAGCTTGCATAAGTGCGACGGAGGGTGGGCCTTCAGTGGCGAAATTCAAACACCGTGCTCATTGAATCGGTTTCCACCCGCCACCGCTTTGCGACGTTGACCTGATCACTAGAGGCCCTTCCCGTCATCATCCTTGGCGGGATTCGGCAAAGCTAGCTGCTTGGTTTCGTTGTAGCGCGGGTGAATCTGATCCAGCTTTTGCTGGAAATCAGTATAGTCCTTACTCAACTTCATGATCGTTGTGACGGAGGCTAAATGCTCGCGCAATTTAGGGTGCCCAACATCAACGGTCAGGCGGCGGAAAAGATGGTGCCTGAAACCACCGCCTTCGCGACGTGGCGTCTTACTTCTCAGGTCTTCGAGCACATTCGGCGCGAGCCGACGATAAATGATATCGTTGGTTAGATGCCCAAAATACTGCGGGCGCTTCACGGTATCGCGTGGGAATTCTAATCCTCTTAGCCGAAACAATCCTTCATAATATTCATTGGGGAAGGTTCGGACCCACGGCTGTAACTCCTTCGCGATGAATGCTTCTAGGATCGTCGCAAGTGCATCGGACGCACGATCGCGCTGAAAGCCTGTCGCTTCATCGACCAACGCGATAATGCCCACGTCGGCCAGCGCACGAATAAGAATGTCAGCGGCGGTAATCATCCGCTCGTACCGAGCGGGTACTTCTTTATGCGCCTTCAATTCGGCGTCTCGGAATTTCAGATAGACTTCGGCGACCATTTTCAGCAGCCGAGCATCATAACCTACGCCTTTGCCGCCCGCTTTCGTGCGGTAGAAAATCGGTGTCGTCGACTGCATCAAGTCGTCGGAAATAAAAGGCTTTAGAATTTCTGCTTGCAAGAAGAAGGGCAGTTCGTCGACGGTCGACAGCACTCCTGTACCGGCCTTCGGAGATCGGGAACGCCCCAGAGCCCGAAGAAAGGTCGCCTGTGTGATGATGCGCGTACCGTTTTCTAGAACAGCACAGGATATGGGCGCGTTCCCTAGCGGGAAACTACCCTCATAGGCGGCAACGGGGAGGGCCCCGTCCCAGCGCGCGTTAGCAGCCTTTTTGGCGATTTCCGCCCGTCTTTCTGCGGAAAGCGCGTGGGCTCGCGCTTCTCCGGCTTTTACCCGTTTGGGGTTCTTGTAGACAGCCATTCGGTACTCCTTGCTTGATGCGGAAGAAGTATAATGCTTACACTTTCATTATTCAAGCATAGTGTTTTCGGTATCAAGCAAGGGCGCGCTGGAGTACTTTTCACAAACCGTGCCCGGGCAAGATGGCGACAGCCGCCTTTGGCAATGTGTGGAAATTTTATCCTATATAGGCCTTGAAACCGAAATGAGGGTATAATATCTTAGCTGCAGAACCAGAGAGGACTTACCTTTTCAACTGACGCAGCGGCCTTGGCGACGGCCAACCCGCCCCTGCAACACGACACGAGACAATACAGGGACAGCGGCATCACCTCGTGTGCGCCGCGCGCCCGTCGCCAGTTTCGGCCCGGCATTGCCGGGCGTCAGGGGCGAACGGGCAACTCCCGCGGGACGAGCAAAGGTGCGGAAGGCCGCGAGCGCATGATGGCGGCGTGCTTCTCCGCCTGCCGTAGCTTCGACCTCAGCCACCATGGCCGACTTTGATCGCAGTTTGCGAGAGACGTTAGGCGAAGGTGGTTGAGGTATATCTAGGCCGCAGCGCGCGCGCCGGTCAGAAGTCCGGCCCGCATCCGCAGCATCCGCCACACCAGCGCACCGGCGACTTTCGCCATCCGTCCGTTGGGATCGGCGCCGACCGCCTTGGCGATCATCTGCACCAGCTTCTTGATGTGGTTCGGCTGGTAGATCACCAGCGCCTTCGAAGCCGACATTTTGGAGCATGTCGCGCGGTCGTAAGGCACCGAAGCCGGAACGTTGGCGGCGTAATAGGCATAGGCGAGTTCGTCGTCGTCGGACTCGTTCACCCGCGTCACCGCCACCAGCAGTTTGCGCCAGAACGGCAGATCCGGCTCATCCTGTTTGTGAAGGGTTTCGTAGAACAGCTTGTAATGCCTGAATTCGTCGGCGGCGATGTAGCTTGCGATTTCTTTCAGCACCGGCTCCGACGTCGCGTCCCGCATCGCCGTGTAATAGGAGGACGTGCCGGATTCCACGACGCAGCGGGCGACCATCTCGCCCCGGCGCGAACCGCGCACCGAGCCGCTGCCTTCGCCCGCGAAATGGGGCGGCTTGTAACCGGCGCGGAAGCGGGCGACCGCCGTCTGGAAATCGAAATTCGGATCGGCCAATTCGCACCACCGGCCAAGCGCCAGACCGTGCTGCACCTCTTCCTCGCCCCAGCGTTCGATGTCCGCAAGCGTTTGGGGATCGGTGTCTTTGAAGACGCGGGTCAGATAGGCGACGTAATCGAGCGCATTGTATTCGACAAGCGAAGCCGCCTTCACGCCCGCCAGAAGGTCGGGCGTTACGCTACGCGAATCGAAATCGCCCCAGGGAATGTCCTCCAGGGTCCAACCCGATTTATAGACGGCGCCTGCCGCCATGCGTTAACTCTCCGCGAGGGTCCAAATCCAGTAAACGTTTTATATCAAACGCAGTTTCGGGCCGGAACCCTTTCTTGAGGCTGGACTCCTGCCCATATCCTGATCTTCTAGCACCATCTGTTGGGGCACCGGGGAATGAAGCGCCTTTTTACGGCTGCGAAGGTCCATAAGCTCGACCGAGTGGCGGTCGGCTATCTTGTGGCCGCTTGGGTCGTCGTACAAGCCGGTTCGATCGCGTTGCCCGCTTTCGAAGCCCCGCCCTGGGCCATGAAATTGCTCATCGCAGGGGCTGTGGTGGGCTTGCCGCTGGCCCTGCTGGTTGCATGGTTTTGGCGGATCGGCGCCGAACCCGACGCGCCCGATGACAACGCGCCGCACCCGGTCTGGGGCCGTAGCGAGCTGTTGCTGGTGGGCCTGCTCGCCTTCGTGCTGGTCACCGGCGCGGTGGAGTTTGCATTCTTCTTCCGCTCACCCCCGGCATCGTCGAACGCGCCTCTGTCGCCCACACTGTCTCAGGCTTCCATCGCCGTCCTGCCGTTCGCCAATCTCTCCGGCGATCCGGAGAAGCGCTATTTCAGCGACGGCATCGCCGACCAGCTCATCAGCGAACTGTCCAAGACCCCTGCGCTCCATGTCGCTTCGCGCACGTCTTCGTTCGCCCTGGCTGGAAAAGCCCTGGACGTGAAGACGATGGGCAAGACGCTCAATGTGAAAACGGTGTTGGAAGGAAGCGTTCGGGAAGAGGGCGGACGTGTTCGCATCGCGGCCCAGCTTGTGAATGCGTCGGACGGTTTTGAAGTCTGGTCGAACACCTACGACCGCGACATGAAAGACATTCTGGCGTTACAAGACGAGATCGCGCGCTCGATCACCGCCGCGCTCGCCGAAAAACTGGTGGGCAAGGATCTTCAGAAATCCAGCCACCCCAAACCGCATCTCATCGATCCCGATGCCTATCGCGATTACCTTTTGGGCCAATTCTTTTTTGCCCAACGCAGCGAAGACGGCATGGCCCGCGCCATCGAATTGTTCGAGAAAGCCACACAAAAAGCGCCCGACTTCGCCGAGGCCTATGCATCGCTCGCAGATGCGCATGCGTCCATAGCGTTTAACTTCGACAACGAGAACCATATCGCGCCAGCGCTTTACGCGGTGAAACAGGCGCTGGCGATCGATCCGAACAACATCGTGGCTCTTTCTGCGCACTCCACCGTCAGCCTGGTCTTGTGGAAATGGTTGAACGCGGCAGAAGACATTCGCCGCATACAGCACCTCGCACCAAACAGCGCGCAGGTTTGGCATAACAGCTCGATCTTGTACGGCTATCTTGGTCTGCCCGATCTTGCAGTTTCCGCGGCTCGGCGCGCTGCCGAGCTCGATCCGCTTTCTTATATCGACCGGTCCAATCTCGCGAACTATTCGCTTGCCGGCGGTCAGCCGGAACAGGCTTTGAAATATGCGCGTGAAGCATCCGAACTGCAGCCGGGCAGTACGGGCGGGCTGGGGGTACTTTGCGAGGCGTTGTCCGCCGCCAAGAATTTCACAGAAGCAAATCGCGTTCTCGATCAGATCACCACCTTGACGGCCGATGATGCGCGCGTGGGCGACCGTGCGGCGTGCCAGTTTTGGGTCGCGGCCTATTCCGGTGACAAGAAGGTGGCGGGCGGTATCGTGGAAGAAGTGGTGTCGGGCTTTCCGGGCAATGGTGTTTCCGCCTTCGATATCAGCACCGGATACCGGACCATGGGAGAAAACGGCAAAGCGCTCCACTGGTATGTGCGCGCCATAGATAATCGCGAGTTGGCCGCTCTGCCGGCGCCTTACCTGGTCAAGGGCCCGCGAGAGGTTTTCCAGCAGCCCGATTGGGTTGCGGCGCGCAACCGGCCGGAAGTTATCGCCTGGGAAAACGCGCGCAAGAAGATCGCGCGCGAATTCGGTTCGAAAGTGGGCGGAAGCTAGAGCGCGCCGCGCAGCGTTTCCAACGCATCCAACGTGGCGGCAAGCCGGGCACGCTCTTGATCCGTCTTGACGCCGATCAGATCTTCCTTGGCATTGGCAATGCGCTGATCGACATCGGCGACGTTGATGCTCGCCAGCGGAAACGCTTCTTCCGCCAGGATGGTCAGCTTGCTCGGGCTGATGTCGGCGAACCCACCCAACACGAAGAACCGTTCGTCGCCGCGTCCGCCGCCTTTCACCTCGATCACGCCGGGGCGCAACGTGGTGATGAGCGGCTCATGTCCGGCCAGCACTCCGAGATCGCCCTCGGCGCCCGGCAGCGTGATCATCTCGGCATCGTCCGAAAGCAGAAGACGCTCCGGCGAAACCAGATCGAACGGAATTTTCTCGGCCATGAATTACGCCGCTTCCGCCGCGAGCTTCTGTGCCTTCTCGACCGCTTCTTCGATCGGGCCGACCATATAGAACGCCTGTTCGGGCAGGTGATCGTACTCGCCTTCGACGATCGCCTTGAAGCTGCGGATCGTATCTTTCAGTTCCACGAACTTGCCGGGCGAGTTGGTGAACTGTTCGGCCACGAAGAACGGTTGCGAAAGGAAGCGTTGGATCTTGCGGGCGCGCGCCACGACCAGCCGATCGTCTTCCGAAAGTTCATCCATGCCGAGAATGGCGATGATGTCCTTCAGCGCCTTGTACTGCTGCAGCACTTCCTGCACGCGGCGGGCGACGGTGTAGTGTTCCTCGCCGATCACCTGCGGGTCGAGAATGCGCGAGGTGGAGTCGAGCGGGTCCACAGCCGGGAAGATGGCTTGCGCAGCGATATCGCGCGAAAGGACGGTCGTTGCGTCCAGATGCGCGAACGAGGTGGCAGGCGCCGGATCGGTCAGGTCGTCGGCCGGAACATAAATCGCCTGCACCGAGGTGATCGAACCTTTGGTAGTGGAGGTGATGCGTTCCTGCAAATTGCCCATTTCGGTGGCCAGCGTCGGCTGATAACCCACGGCACTCGGGATACGGCCGAGAAGCGCCGACACTTCCGAGCCCGCTTGGGTGAAGCGGAAGATGTTGTCGATGAACAGCAGCACGTCCTTGCCTTCGACGTCGCGGAAATATTCCGCAACCGAAAGACCGGTCAGCGCCACACGGGCGCGCGCGCCCGGCGGCTCGTTCATCTGGCCGTAGACGAGGGCGCATTTGCTGCCTTCGGTCGAGCCGTTCTTCTTCGGGTCCACGTTCACGTTGGACTCGATCATTTCGTGATAGAGGTCGTTGCCTTCGCGTGTGCGTTCGCCGACGCCAGCGAGCACCGAATAACCGCCATACGCTTTCGCGATGTTGTTGATCAGTTCCTGCATGGTCACGGTCTTGCCCACGCCCGCGCCGCCGAACAGGCCGATCTTGCCGCCTTTCGTGTAGGGGCAGAGCAGGTCGATGACCTTGATGCCGGTGACGAGAACTTCAGCGGTGCCGGCCTGTTCCGCAAAGCTCGGCGCTTCGCGGTGAATGACCGAGGTATGCTCAAGCGAGATCGGGCCCGCTTCGTCGATCGGCTCGCCGATCACGTTCATGATGCGGCCCAGCGTTGCGGGACCAACCGGCACGCGGATCGGCGCGCCCGTGTCGGCCACTTCCTGACCGCGCACGAGACCTTCGGTCGTGTCCATCGCGATGGCGCGCACGGTGTTTTCGCCCAGATGTTGCGCCACTTCGAACACGAGGCGCACTTCCTTGCCGGTGCGCGCATCGGTGTTCTTGGTTTCGAGCGCGTTCAAGATCGCGGGCAACTGTCCGTCGAATTCGACATCGACGACGGCGCCGATCACCTGGGTGAGGCGGCCTTTGGAGGCGATTTTCGCGGGAGCATTCATGGCTTGTCTCTTTCTTTAAACAGCGGCGGCGCCGGAGATGATTTCAATCAGCTCCTTGGTGATCTGCGCCTGACGGGTGCGGTTCATCTGAATGGTAAGTGCGTTGATAAGGTCGCCCGCGTTGCGGGTGGCGTTGTCCATCGCCGACATCTGGGCGGCGAAGAAGCCCGCCTGATTTTCCAAAATCGCGGTCAGCAACTGCACCGAGATGTTCTGCGGCAGCAGCGTCGCGAGGATTTCGCTTTCGTCGGGTTCGTAATTGTAGAACGCGCCGTCAGTTGCTTCGCCCGCTTCGACCGTCGCCGGAACAAGCTGCAACACTGTCGGCGTCTGCGTCACCACCGATTTGAAGCGGCTGTAAACGAGCGTCACCACATCCACTTCGCCCGCTTCGAACTGGTCGAGCACAAGCTGCGCGATCGGTTTCACCAGCGCAAAGGTCGGCGCCTTTATGCCGACTTCGAAGCTTTGCACATAACGGCTGCCATACTGGCGGCGAAGCTGGTCGCGCGCCTTGCGGCCGACCGTGATGATCTTGACGTCCTTGCTCGCGTTGAGCAGTGAGGCGATCTTCTCGCGAGCCGCGCGCACGATGCCGGAGTTGAAACCGCCGGCGAGCCCGCGATCCGACGTGGCAACGATCACGAGATGACGTTGATCCGATCCCGTACCTGCCAGAAGGGGCGGCGCGCCCGGCCCGGAAATACCGGCCGACAGATTGGCGATCACGCTCGCCATGCGACGGGCATAGGGACGCGCGCTTTCTGCGGCAGCCTGGGCACGGCGCAGTTTCGCCGCCGCCACCATCTGCATCGCTTTCGTGATCTTCTGCGTGGACTTCACGCTTCCGATCCGGGTGCGCATTTCCTTGACGGATGCCATGGGCGATTAGCTCTCTTTAGGCGAACGTCTTGGTGACTTCGGCAAGGGCCGTCTTCAGCATGTCTTCCAGCGCAGGCGTCAGCGCCTTCTCCTTGCGGATGCCTTCGAGGAATTGCGGATAGCTGGCGCGCAATTTCGACAGCAGCGATTCCTGGAATGCGCCGACGCGCGCAGTCGGGAATGGATCGAGATAACCGCGCGTCCCCGCATAAATCACCGCCACCTGTTCTTCCACGGCGAACGGCTTGTATTGCGGCTGCTTGAGAAGTTCGGTCAGGCGTTCGCCGCGCGCCAGCATCTTCTGCGTGGACGCATCGAGGTCGGAACCGAACTTCGCGAAGGCCGCCATTTCGCGGTACTGCGCAAGCTCGCCCTTGATCGGGCCGGCAACGGTCTTCATCGCCTTGATCTGTGCCGACGAACCGACGCGCGACACCGAGATACCGACGTTCACCGCCGGGCGAATGCCCTGATAGAACAGATCGGTTTCAAGGAAGATCTGTCCGTCGGTGATCGAGATCACGTTGGTCGGAATATAGGCCGACACGTCGTTGGCCTGCGTTTCGATGACGGGCAGGGCGGTCAACGAACCGCCGCCATTGTCTTCGTTCAGCTTCGCCGCGCGTTCCAGCAAACGAGAGTGCAGATAGAACACGTCGCCCGGATAGGCTTCGCGGCCCGGCGGGCGGCGCAGCAGCAGCGACATCTGGCGATACGCAACGGCCTGCTTGGAAAGATCATCATAGATGATCAGTGCGTGCATGCCGTTGTCGCGGAACCACTCGCCCATCGCGCAACCGGCGAATGGCGCCAGGAACTGAAGCGGGGCAGGCTCGGAAGCGGTCGCGGCGACGACGGTGGTGTATTCCATCGCGCCCGCGTCTTCGAGCGTCTTCACGATCTGCGCAACCGTCGAACGCTTCTGTCCGATGGCGACATAGATGCAATAGAGCTTCGCCTTCTCGTCCGTTCCGGCGTTGACCGATTTCTGGTTGATGATCGCGTCGATGGCAACGGCGGTCTTGCCCGTCTGACGGTCGCCGATGATGAGTTCGCGCTGGCCGCGGCCAATCGGGATCAGTGTGTCGATGGCCTTGAGGCCGGTCTGCACAGGCTCATGCACCGACTTGCGCGGAATGATGCCCGGCGCTTTCACGTCCACGCGGCGGCGTTCGGCGACGCTGGTCAGATCGCCTTTGCCGTCGATGGGATTGCCCAGCGGATCGACGACACGGCCGAGCAGGCCCTTGCCGACCGGCACGTCCACGATGGCGCCCGTGCGCTTGACGGTATCGCCTTCCTTGATGGTCGAGTCATTGCCGAAAATCACGATGCCGACATTGTCGGTTTCGAGGTTCAGCGCCATGCCGCGGATGTTGCCGGGGAATTCCACCATCTCACCGGCCTGCACATTGTCGAGGCCGTAGACGCGCGCGATGCCGTCGCCGACCGACAGCACCTGTCCCACTTCGCTGACTTCCGCCTCGGCGCCGAAGTTTTGAATCTCGCGCTTCAGGATGTCGGAAATTTCGGACGGTTGGATCTTCATCTGTTGTGTTCCTTCAATGTCCTCTCATCGCAAGCCGCAAGCCGTCGAGCTTGGTGCGCAGCGATGAATCGATCATGCGTGATCCCACATTCACGACGAGGCCGCCGAGAAGCGAAGGATCGACTTTGGTTTCCAGCCGCGCTTCGCGGCCGAGTTTGGTGCGGAGAATGTTCTTGAGTTCGGTCGTTTGCGCATCGCTGAGCGGACGCGCGCTCGTCACCTGCGCCGAAACTTCGCCGCGCAGACGTTCGACCATCTTTTCGAACGAACGAATGACGTCGGCCAAAATGAATAAGCGGCGCTTAGAAGCCAGCAGCAAAACCGTGCGCGTGGTGAGCGCCGATGCCTGCATGGCGGACAGAACCGCCTTCATGCCTTTGGCTTGATCCTCGGAGCTGAAAATCGGCGCGCGGACGAGCCGGGCGAGGTCGGCGCTATCCGCCATCATCGCCTTGAGAGCGAGGAAATCACGCTCCGCCGCGTCGATGGCATTCTCTTCCTGCGCAAGTTCGAAAACGGCCGTTGCATACCGCCCGGCCAAACTCTGATCGACTACCTGTTCTTGAGCCACGTTCGCCCTTCGGCCAATTGCGCGTTACGTATCCGCGCCGGTCGCCTAATCCGTTGAAAAATCTATGAAAATTCCGTGCACCGGCGACTCGTTTGCCGATGCGGGCGTGAGTTAGCACGACACCTTACGCAGGCGCAACATTGCGCCCAAAGCCAAGGTGTCGCTGGCCAATTCCGTCTTCGAAAGCCTGTGGAAGGTCGGGGCACCCGAATTGTGCCATGACAAGAAATCCGGCAGCCTGCCTGAATAGTTTGCAGGCACTTTCTGGGCGCTGCCCGGTCTTTAGGCAGTTAGGGGGACGGCATGGATAGCGGCGATACCGCCTGGATTCTCATTTCGACGGTTCTGGTTTTGATGATGACGCTGCCAGCGCTCGGTTTTTTCTATGCCGGGCTAGTGCAAGCCAAGAACCTGCTCTCGGTCCTCGTCCAGTGTGTGGCGATTGCCTGTCTGGTATCGGTCCTGTGGTTTGCCTGCGGCTATAGCCTGGCCTTTTCAGGCAGCGGTCTATGGATCGGCGATACGGCTGCACTTTGGCTGGCAAATGTAAGCCGGGAGGCCATCCATCCCGGCACGAAGCTGCCCGAATCCGTCTTCGTGATGTTCCAGATGACGTTCGCAATCATCACGCCGGCGCTCATCATCGGCGCTTATGTCGAACGCATCCGTTATGCCGCCGTGCTGATGTTCTCCGGCGTGTGGCTGCTGATCGTCTATGTGCCGGTGACGCATTGGATCTGGGGCGGCGGCTGGCTCGCCCAGATGGGCACGATGGATTATGCGGGCGGTCTCGTCGTGCATCTGACAGCCGGAGTATCCGCGCTGATTATCGCGTGGCGGTTAGGGCCGAGACAGCATTTCCCGCGTATCAACCCGCCTCACGCACCGTGGATGGTGATGGTAGGGGCGGCCATGTTGTGGGTCGGATGGTTCGGTTTCAACGCGGGTAGTGCGCTGAAAGCAGGTGGCGATGCAGGCATGACAATGCTTGCGACACACATGTCGGCGGCGACCGCAACGCTTGTCTGGATGGCGATTGAATGGATCTCGTTCGGTAAGCCCAGCCTTGTTGGCGCGGTCACTGGCACGGTGGCTGGTTTGGCGACGGTAACACCGGCCTCCGGTTATGTCGGTCCAGTGGGCGGTGTTATTCTTGGCGCGGCGGGCAGTATCGTTTGTTACTACGCCGTGCATATCGTGAAGCGCGGACTCAAAACCGACGATGCGTTGGACGTTCTGGGTGTACATGGCGTCGGCGGCACGCTCGGAACGTTGTTGCTGCCGTTCCTTGTTTCGTTGGGTGCAGGTGGTGCGCCGCTTTCGCGTCCTGTGTGGGATCAGTTCCTAGTCCAACTCGAATCCGCAGGCGTGGTCGGCCTGTGGTCGGCGGTGGCAACGCTGATCATCGTGTTCGTCACGGCACGGGTGACCGGTTTGCGCGTTTCGAAGGAAGATGAAATCCAAGGCCTCGATTTCTCGTCGCATGGCGAGACGGGCTATCACATCAACGTCTGAGGAGCCGCCGATGAAATTCATCATTGCGATTATCCAGCCGCACAGACTGGACAATGTCCGCGAAGCGTTGCTGGCCATCGGCGTAAACGGCCTGACCGTGACCGAAGTGCGCGGTTATGGCCGCCAGAAGGGGCAGAAGGAAATCTATCGCGGCGCCGAATACACCATTTCTTTCGTGCCCAAACTCAAGATCGAAATTGCGGTCGCGAGCGACCGGGCGGAAGAGACGATCAATGCCATCGAGAACGCTGCCCGTACCGGTAAAGTGGGCGATGGCAAGATTTTCGTACTCGATCTTTTACAAGCTAAACGAGTACGAACCGGCGAAACGGACGGCGACGCCCTCTAGGTTATTGCCAAATGCAGGAGTAGTGTCGCGCCTTCGAAATCGGAGGAATGCGATGAAGAAGATTGCCGCCGCTATTGTGCTTTCTACCGTTATCGCCGCGCCTGCTAGTGCCGCACTGAAGGTTGGCGACAAGGCACCCGATTTTTTGACCCAAGCTTCGTTGGGCGGCAAGGTCTTCAATTTCTCGCTCGCGGATGCGCTGAAGAATGGGCCGGTGGTTCTCTATTTCTACCCAGCCGCTTTCACCAAGGGCTGCACCATTGAGGCACATGATTTCGCCGAAGCGACCCCCGAGTTCAAAAAACTTGGCGCGACGGTGATCGGCATCAGCCATGACAACATCGACACGCTGAACAAGTTTTCGGTCAGCGAGTGCCGCAGCAAGTTCGCGGTCGCTGCCGATCCCGACGGCAAGGTGATCGAGTCGTATGACGCGAAAATTCCGCTGATGCCTTATTCGTCGCGCACGTCCTATGTGATCTCACCCAAGGGCGAGATCCTTATGGAATATTCCGCGATGAGCCCGGATGAGCACGTTACCAAGACGATGGATGCCGTGAAGCAGTGGAAGTCCTCGCACCACTAGCGAATGCGCTTGAACAGTCGCGCCATTCGTAGCTGCGCGGGCCATTCAAGAACGTTGGACGCGTTGAGATAATCGACCGAACCCATAATGACCTCGGCATGGCCGATAAGGTTCTCGACCGGCACGTAACCGACGCCGCCGTCTTCGACCGCCACACGGCTATCGAGTGAATTGTCGCGATTGTCGCCCATCATGAACAAGTGGCCTGCAGGCACGACATAAACCTTGGTGTTGTCCATTGGCGGGAAGGCGCGCCATTTCAGGATCGCGTGCTTCAGCCCGTTGGGAAGCGTCTCGACATATTTCGGGACCTCCATATAGCTGCCATCGGCATTCTGCATTTCATTGAAGCCATCGCGCGCGACGGGTAATTCCTTGTCATTGATCCAGAGTCGGCCTTGCACCATCTGGATGCGGTCACCAGGCAGACCGATCACACGTTTGATAAGCGTCTGGCTTGGATCGCGCGGCAGACGGAAGACGACTATGTCGCCGCGCTCGGGCATGCGTTGGAGCAAGCGGGTATCCGACTTTGGCCCGAAGTCGAAGGGCAGGGAGTAGCGGCTGTATCCGTAAGCATATTTGGCGGTGATGATGTCGTCGCCGATCTGGAGTGTCGGTTCCATGGAACCGGAGGGGATGTAATAGGGTCGGGCAATGGCCGTGGTGGCGACCAGAACGATACCGATGCTGATGGCCGGCTCTTTCAGCCAGTTAAGCGCTTGCCTGATTACGCTTTTTGTCATGTTTCAGCCCTTGGTGACGGCCCTTCAGGCTATATAGGGGCGGCCCAAGCCATTGCCACCCTTGACGCCCCGCCACCCCGCCTGCCACACGCCCGCCCCATGATCGAACTGACGCAGGAATTCGGCTTCGACGCCGCGCATTATCTGGGGAACAGCGCCCCTGAAAACCGGCGCCTGCACGGCCATTCGTTCTATGCGGAAGTCACGCTGCGCGGCACGCCGAATCCGGCCACGGGCTTCCTGCGCGATCTCGGCGATGTAAAGGCCGCGCTTGAAAAAATTCGCGAAAGCCTGGATCACCGCCTGCTCAACGAGATCGAAGGGTTGTCGCAGCCGACACTCGAAAATCTGGCACGCCATATTTTCGTTCAGGCAAAAGCAGCCCTGCCGGAAGTTGTTCGCGTGAAACTGCGCCGGCCGTCCTACGGCCAGACCTGCGTTTACGAGGAGGGATGATGCCCAAGAGCAAACTCACCCAGCTCGGCCGCAACGTATCGCTTCCGCAATCGCCCGAAGAAGCGGTCATCGAAGCCGTTCCCAATCCGCATTCCGGAGAAGATTATCTGGTGCGGTTTACCGCTCCAGAGTTCACCTCGATCTGTCCGATCACCGGGCAACCGGATTTTGCGCATTTCGTGATCGACTATGTTCCCGCGAAATCCATCGTCGAATCCAAATCGCTGAAATTGTTTCTCGGCAGCTTCCGCAATCACGGTGCGTTTCACGAAGATTGCACGCTGACGATTGGCAAGCGCGTCGTAGCGGCGATCAAGCCCAAATATCTGCGCATCGCGGGCTATTGGTATCCACGCGGCGGTATCCCCATCGATATCTTCTGGCAAACAGGGAAGTTGCCAAAGGATGTGTGGCTACCGGAAACAGGCGTTGCACCTTATCGTGGCCGCGGATAGCTGGTGAATGCACGGATCAATCCGTAAAGGCTGATCAGCGCCCAGAACCCTTCCATGATCGCTGCGGGCAGATTCCACGTCCAGTAAAGCGATACGAGAATAAGCGACGCGCCCACAAAGTTGAGCAGCGAATAAAGCCAGCCTTCGGTCTTCACCAAGCCCTGTAGGTTGGCGAAATAGGCTAGTGCAATCGCAATCGAGCCGCCGAGCCCCAGCAAATCGGGCAGTGACATCGGCTATTTTCCGCCGAGCGCGCGGTACCGGTAGCAATCCACTGTGTGGTCGTTGACCATACCAACGGCTTGCGCGAATGCGTAAACGATCACCGGACCGCAAAATTTGAAGCCGCGCTGCTTCAACTCCTTTGACAGGCCCTCGCTCATCGGCGTTTTTGCGGGCACCTGTTTGATCGACTTGTGATGGTTGATCTTGGGCTTGCCATCGACGTGCTTCCAGATCAGTTCGTGGAAGCCGCCGGGCTCCTTTTCCATGATGTCGAGCCAGAGCTTGGCGCCGTTGATCGCCGCTTCGATCTTGGCGCGGCTGCGGATAATGCCCTCGTTCTTTAGCAGGCGTTCCACATCACGCTTGCCATAACGCGCGATCTTCTCCGGCTGGAAGCCGTGGAATGCTTTGCGGAAATTCTCCCGCTTCCTCAGGATCGTGATCCAGGAAAGCCCCGCCTGAAATCCATCAAGCACAAGCTTCTCGTAGAGCGCCCGGTCGTCATGTTCCGGGACACCCCATTCTTCATCGTGATAGGCAACGTAGAGCGGGTCGCTCCCCGGCCACGCGCAACGCTGTCTGTCTGTCACCTGCGACGAGCTTTCTTCTTTTTCTTTGCAGCCTTTTTAGCGGGCTTCTTCGCTTTTTTAGCGGGACGTTTGGCGGCGGCAGCTTTCTTTTTCGGCTTGCTGGCCTGTTTGGCGGCCTTGGCTACCGGCAGCGAAAAGAGCGTCGCTTCCAGCTTGTTGCCATCGAGATCGAAAATGAACGCGCCATAATAATCCGGGCCATAATCTGCGCGCGGGCCAGGTTCGCCGTTGTTGCTGCCGCCATTGGCTAGTGCGGCTGCATGGAATTTGTGCACCGCGTCTTTTGACCGGGCGATGAAGCCCACATGCGTGCCGTTACCAACACTGGCGGCGTTCTGATCGTGTGGGAGCTGTACCCAGAATTCCGGGCGCGTTTCGCCGTAGCCAATGGCGTAGGGCAAGAATTCCATGATGCGCTTGTAACCTAGGGCGCCAAGTGCCGCGTCGTAAAACTTCGCAGCGCGTTCGACGTCTAAAACGCCGATTGAAACGTGATGAAGCATGATCGCCTCCTCGAAAGGGAAGGCGACTCTGATCCGTTATGCGGCAAGGTCAAGCCGGAAGCGGTGGAAAAAGCCATGATGGTTTGGCGACGCGCACAGCCGTATCGCCTATCTGCGCCGGTGCATCACTTGCCTCGTCGAGCCGGTCGAGCCTTATAAGCGCGAAACCTTTGGCGCCGTAGGTCGATGACACTTCGCCGATATCGCGTTCGCCAGCTGTAACTGCACTTCCAGTAGGGGGCAGTGGCGCACCGTCCTGTGTCTCGATCGGCAACAGTCTCTTGCGAGCCGTGCCCCGATGCTTCATGCGAGCGGTCAATTCCTGTCCGACATAGCAGCCCTTGTCGAACGCCACGCCATGCAGCTCGTCGAGGTCGGCATCCAGGGCGAACATCTTGTCTTGCCCAAAGTCCCGGCTTTCGGGAACGCCGAGCCTGAGCCGATGGGCGAGGTAATCTCCACTTCCTTGCGCGCTACCTGCCGCCACAATCTCCCGAGACCCCAATGCGGGATTGCGCGGGTCGGACCCAGCTGCTCCCCACTGCGCCACGACCGCCAGATCATCCCTCGCCTTGAGCTCGACCTTCGCCCGCAGACGGTACATCGTCAGCCGCTTCAGCAAGACATCGCGGTGCGCAGCCTCCATATCCAGAAGAAGTGTTCCATCCTGATCGGATATCAGGAAATCGAACAGGATCTTCCCCTGCGGTGTCAGCAGGGCGGCATAGGCGGGCTTGCCGGGCTGCACCGTTTCGATGTCGTTGGTGATCAGGCCTTGCAGGAAGGCCCGCGCCTCGGGCCCGGAAACCGAAAGGATGGCGCGGTCCGAAAGGTGAGCGGTCTCAGACATCCTCCCCAAGTAATCGCTGTTGCCGCCGTTGCCAAGCAGGGCCTGACGGGCCTAGAGCAAACCCATGACCGACACATTCGATTTCCTCATCAAGGGCGGAATTTGCGCCACGCCATCCGGTATCGCCGAAGCCGACGTAGGCGTCAGGGCAGGGCGCATTGTTGCCATCGGTAGCCTTTCCAACGCGAAAGCGGGGGAAGTCTATGACGCGAAGGGCCTGCATGTCCTTCCCGGCGTCATCGACACTCAGGTTCATTTCCGCGAGCCGGGAAACGAGCACAAGGAAGACCTCGAAAGCGGAAGTCGCGCCGCGGCGCTGGGCGGCGTCACCGCCGTGTTCGAAATGCCGAACACCAGTCCGCCGACCACCAGCCGACAGGCGATGGAAGACAAGCTCTCTCGCGCCCGTAATCGGATGCATTGCGACTACGCATTCTATGTTGGCGCAACCCCACAGAACGTCGGTGCCCTGTCCGAGCTGGAAAGCATGCCCGGCGTTTGTGGCGTGAAAGCCTTCCTCGGCTCATCCACCGGCACGTTGCTCTTGAGTGAAGACGACGCGATCTTTGCGGCGCTCAAAGGCGGACGCCGCCGCATGGCCGTTCATTCCGAAGATGAAGCACGCTTGAAAGAGCGCAAGTCTTTTGCGAAGACCGGCGATCCGCGCACGCACCCGGTGTGGCGCGATACCGAAACAGCGCGGCTTTCGACAGAACGTGTGTTGCGCCTGGCACGCGCGACGGGACGCAAATTACATGTTCTTCACGTCACGACTGCAGATGAACTGCCGCTACTGGCCGAAGCGCGAGATTTCGCCACCGTCGAAACCACGCCGCAACACCTCACGCTTGCTGCGCCCGAATGTTACGAGCGCCTTGGCACTTACGCGCAAATGAATCCGCCGATCCGTGAGGCGCACCATCGCGAAGCGCTTTGGAAAGCGGTCGCGGAAGGTTTGATCGATGTTATCGGTTCCGATCACGCGCCGCATGCGCGTGAGGAGAAAGACAAGGTCTATCCCGATACGCCGTCCGGTATGCCCGGCGTGCAAACGCTGGCGACGATTCTGCTTGATCATGTGAACGCAGGCCGGCTGTCGCTTGAGCGTTTCGTTGATCTGACCAGCGCCGGTGCCGCCCGCATCTTCGGCATTGCGAGCAAGGGACGCATCGCCAAAGGCTTTGATGCGGACTTCACGATTGTCGATCTCAAGAAGAAACGGAAGATCGAGAATTCCTGGATCGCCTCGAAATGTGGCTGGACTCCGTTCGACGGTATGGAAACGACCGGCTGGCCTATCGCTACCATCATTCGTGGCAAGACGATCATGCGCGATCACGCGCTGGTTCAGCCAAGCCAGGGCGAGCCATTGCGGTTCTGGGATACGCTCAGTTCAACCTGAATTCGCCCGCTGCGTATTTCAGATCGGCAGGCGAAACCAGTCCGCACGCTGCGACGCGCACCGAATGCAGCTTGCCTTCGAGATTGCCTTCCCAGAACGCGAGGAATTTGTTGAGCACCGGAAATTTGGGTGCCAAGTCGAATTCCTGCCAAATGAAGCTTTGCAGGAATTTCGGATGATCGGGCATGTGATACAAGATTTCGGCTGTCGTCAGCCGGTATCCGCGCAGACGCAATTCCAGATTGTTCATCGAAGCGCCAACTCCCCTTCAATATCCAACGGCCCTTCCCTTGTTCAGTATGCTCCCTGATTGTTAACGGAGAGCTTGTTCGGGAAGTTTCATCTTGTCGAGATTGACTTGGGGCTCGGTCACGATTCTTGTTGCGCCGGGGCCGCAATTCCTTTTGTCTGGCAGCAATCGCAACCGGGAAGTGCCAAATGAAAGATCGCTTCAAAGCTATCATGATCCGCAAGGATGCGGACAAACAGACTGTCGAAGACGCAGAAATCGGATTGAACGATTTGATGGAAGGCGACGTTGTGGTCGCCGTTTCTCATTCCACGGTGAACTACAAGGACGGATTGGCGTTGGCCGGCCGTGCGCCCATCGCGCGCAAATTCCCGATGATCCCGGGTGTCGACCTCGCCGGAACGGTGGAAACGTCTTCGCATCCCGATTTCAAACCCGGCGATAAGGTCATCCTCAACGGTTATGGCCTCAGCGAAAACCATTTCGGCGGTTATTCCGAGTATGCACGCGTGAAAGGCGATTGGTTGGTGCCGTTGCCGAAACAATTCACGCCGGCGCAAGCCATGGCCATCGGCACCGCGGGCTATACCGCCATGCTTTGCGTGCTCGCGCTTGAAGATGCGGGCGTGACGCCGGACAAGGGCAACATCGTCGTCACCGGCGCCGCTGGTGGCGTGGGATCGGTCGCCGTCTCGCTGCTCGCCAAGCTCGGCTACAAGGTGACGGCTTCCACCGGCCGCGTCGAAGAAGAGGGCTACCTGAAAAGCCTCGGCGCCTCCGAAATCATTCCACGCTCCGAACTTGCAGGCGATCCGCGCCCTCTTGGCAAGGAGCGTTGGGCAGGCGGCGTGGATAGCGTCGGGTCCAAGACGCTGGCGAATGTCATCGCATCTCTGCGCTATGGCGGTGCAGTAGCTGCCTGCGGTTTGGCCGCGGGTATGGACCTTCCGACCAGCGTGGCTCCGTTCATCCTGCGCAATGTCTCGCTGCTGGGCGTGGATTCCGTGCAGATGCCGAAACCGCGCCGGCTTCAGGCATGGCAACGACTGGCCCGCGACCTGGACATCGAAAAACTGACAGCTATGACGCAAACAATCCCGCTTTCGGGCGTTCGCAAGGCGGCAGACGATATTCTGGCTGGCAAGGTCCGGGGACGGCTGGTCGTCGAGATTTGACTGCCCGCGATTTGATCTGAGGACAGGAAGCGGCTAGGCGGGGGTGATGATCGACTATGCACTCCTGATTCTTTCGGGCCTCGCGATCGGCATCATCGTTGCCGCGCCGATTGGGCCTGTGAATCTCATCTGCATTCGCCGCACCCTGGCTTTCGGCCCGCTGAATGGGTTTCTTTCGGGGCTTGGCGCGGCAATTGGGGATTCCGTCTTCGGC
>Ga0265327_10000175_pt1 | contig 137193 bp, 102 predicted proteins | sample 41621metaG_FD_202089 | JGI IMG/M metagenome (GOLD analysis project Ga0265327, IMG submission 202089) | Rhizosphere microbial communities from Carex aquatilis grown in University of Washington, Seatle, WA, United States - 4-16-21 metaG | ecosystem: Host-associated > Plants > Roots >... | reverse complement strand
GCCTGAGCCTTCACCCGCCGGATCAAGATTGTCCCTTGGCAGGGCGCGCCCGCTGGTCGACCGCGGCAACCTGGCCACCGCCGCGCCACTGATGAAGGACGAGCTGAAGCTCGACAACACCCAGGTCAGCCTGCTGCTGGCGGGTTTCTTCTTCGGCTTCACCACGCCGAACATCTTCGCCATCGGCCAGACCCCGGCCGGCGCAAGGGCGGCGCGCAAATGGATCGGCGTCCACAACCGCATCGGCAACATCGCCGGCATCGTCGCCCCCATCATCACCGGGGTGGTCGTGGACAGGACCGGCGCCTTCGTCTGGGCCTTCGCCATCGCCGCCGGCGTCGGCCTTCTGGGCGTCGTCGGCTGGGGCCTCATCGTTCGGCGTGTGGAGCCGGTCGCCTGGCCCGCGGCCGACGCCTTACGGTGATCCTCCCTGTCCGGGGTTGATCGGGGTCAATGCGGACGGCCCCAGTCCGTCCGAGCTTTCCTCCACCTTTGGAGGACCATCCCATGCGCCCCGTTGTACGCGTTTCCAGCGTTCGTCCGGGCCTTGCGGCCCTCTCCGTCGCCGTCGCCGCCGTAGCCCTCGCCGCCGCCGCGCCGTCCGACACGCCCAGGCTCTGGCGGGCCGAGGTGGTCGATCAGGCGGTGACGGGCCATCCGGTCTTCGTCTGCGCCGACAAGCGCGCCCGCGCCGGCTTCACCGAAGCCCTGCCAGACATCAACGGCGAGGCCTGCGGGCTCATCGACCAGCCGATCCGGCGCAAGGGCGCCTTCATCGCCCGATGCCACACCAGCTTCGCCATCGTCGCGACCAGTTCGACGGTGAAGGGTGACCTGACGCGGGACTTCACGGTCTCGACCCGGATATCGACCCGTCCGGCCGACGTGACCAAGGCAGAACCGCGCACGGAGTCGGTGCAGGTGCGCCACTACCGCGACGTGGGCGCCTGCCCCGCGGGCTGGTCGGTCGGCGACGCCGCCGCCGCGGGCGCCGTAAGCGTCTCCAACAGCCTGACCAACACCACACGTCCGCTGGCCACGCCCTTCGCGCCGCCGGCGCGCTGAACTCGGGCGCGTTCTTGCCTTTGCCGCCCTCGGATTAGACCGCTATCGTCGCCGAGGGCAGGCCAGGGGGGACGATCTTGCGCGACAGGCTGAACATTGCGGCATGGGCGGCGGGCCTGGCGGTCGCCGCGAGCCTACTGGCGGGAGCGACAACGGCGTTGGCGGCCGGGGCCGCCCCGCGACCCTTCACGGCGAAGGACATGGCCATGATGGACCGGGTCTCCGACCCGCGCCTGTCGCCGGACGGCCGTTTCCTGGTCTGGGATGTAAGGACCACCGACTGGGCCGCCAACAAGGGCGAGCACGCCCTTTGGATTCTCGACAACCGCACCCCGGCCATGGCGCCGCGCAAGCTGGCCGTCTCGGCCAAGGGCGCCACGGCCCCGCGCTGGTCGCCGGACGGCAAGGCGCTCTACTTCCTCTCGGCCCGCACCGGCTCCAACCAGATTTGGCGCACCGACACCGACGGCCTCGAAGCGGTTCAGGTCACCAACCTGCCGGTAGACGTGATCGCCTATCGCCTGGCCCCCGACGGCAAAACCCTGGTGGTCGGGGCCGAGACCTTTCCCGACTGCGCCGACCTCGCCTGCACGCGGGCCCGGATCGACGCGCGCAAGGCCGGCGGCGTCTCCGGCGCGACTTACGACCGCCTGCCGTTCGTGGTCTGGGACAACTGGTTGGCCGGGACCCAGGCGCGCCTGTTCGCCCTGTCGCTGGACGCCAGCGGCGCGGCCTCCACCGCGCCCGTCCCGCTGATGAAGGGGTTCGACACCGATTCACCGACCCGGCCGTTCGGCGATGACGGCGACTTCGCCATCGTCGACGGCGGCAAGAGCGTGGTCTTCGCGGCCCTGGCGCCCGGCGACGCCTGGGGCGTGAGCGAGGACACCCATCTCTACATCGCGCCGCTGGACGGCAAGGCGCCCCCCCGGCCGGTCGGCCCGACGGAGAAGGGGGCCTACGGGCGCCCCGTCGCCTCGCCCGACGGCGCGCGCGTCGCCTTCGTCGGCAAGAAGGGACGCGGCGGGGAGGACGTCCGCGGTGGGGTCTTTGTGCTGGACCTGAAGTCCGGCGCGGTGCGCGAGGCCGACCCCGGCTATGACCGCTCGGCCGACGCCCTGGCGTGGTCGCCGGATGGGCGCGGCCTCTACGCCACCTTCGGCGACGAGGGGCTGGAGCGGCTGGCGGCCATCGACCTGGCCTCGGGCAAGGTGACGCCCCTGACGGGCGTCGGTCACGTGGGCGAGGTCACCGTGGCCGGTTCGCGGGTGGTCTACAGCCAGGACAGCCTCGTCTCGGGCGCCCAACTCTACGAACTGGCCAAGGCCGGCCCGGCCCGACAGCTCACCAACGCCAACGCCGCCACAGTGGCCGACACGCCCATGTCGCCCTACGAGGCCTTCACCTTCGCCGGCTGGAATGGCGAGCGGGTGCACGGCTATGTGGTCAAACCGTTCGGCTGGCAGGCCGGGCGAAAGTATCCGGTGGCCTTCCTGATCCACGGCGGCCCGCACGGGACCTTCGGCGACGCCTGGAGTTACCGCTGGAACCCGCAGGTCTGGGCCGGCATGGGCTACGCCGTGGTGATGATCGATTTCCACGGCTCGTCCGGCTTCGGCGAGGCCTTCGCCCAGTCCATCGTCGAGCACTGGGGCGACCGTCCCCTGGAGGACCTGCAGAAGGGCTGGGCCGCCGCCCAGGCGCAATACCCCTGGCTGGACGGTGAGCGGGCCTGCGCCCTGGGCGGCTCCTACGGCGGCTACATGATCGCCTGGATCGCCGGGAACTGGGCCAAGCCGTGGAAATGCCTGGTCGACCATGACGGCGTCTTCGACACCCGCTCGATGGCCTATTCCACCGACATCCCGGGCTTCGCCGAGCACGAGACCGGCGGCTTCGGCTGGGAGAAGGCCGCCCAGTACGAGGCCTTCAACCCCGCCGCCCGCATCGGCGACTGGGCGGCGCCGATCCTGGTCGTCCACGGCGGTCGCGACTATCGGGTGCCCATCGACCAGGGCCTTGGCGCTTTCACCGCGGCCCAGCGCAAGGGCGTGCCCAGCCAGCTGCTCTACTTCCCGGACGAGAACCACTGGGTTCTGAAGCCGCAGAACTCGGTGGAATGGTACCGGGTGGTTGGCGGCTGGATGGGACGCTGGACCGGAGCCGCAACGCCCGGCCCAGTCTCTGCCGTCCCGGCCGCTGGCCGCTAGCCGCGGTCGATGCGCGCCGCGAAGCAGCCGTGCGCGGCGTTGTGGGCGTGCAGATAGGCCGCCTCAGGCCGCTCCAGGCCCCGGCCAATGGCGGCGGCCAGGTCGCCGTCGGCCGCCACCAGCTCGGCGCCGATCAGCATGCCCTGGGCGTCGAAGGCGCGAAGGGCGACCGGTCGGTCCCTCAGCACCGGCGGCAGCTCGTCGCGAAACGTGCGAGGCTCGGCCGCCGCCTCACGCACATAGATGGCGTAGCTGGAGCGGTAGGGCGTGCCCGCCGGCTGGTGCTCGAAGTTGACCAGTAGCAGGCGTTCGCCTGGGGCGGCGTCTTCCAGGCTGACCCGGCAGGGATAGCGGCCATCGGCGCCGGCCTGGACGCGCACCGCGCCGCGCGCGGCCAGCGCCTCGTCGTCGAGGTCGAAGAGGGGGCGGAAGGGTTCGGCGGACAAGCCCGAAATGACGAACGACATGGGATATCTCCGTGTTGAGGTCCCACAGATGCCGCGTCAGGCCGGCCGCCAGCCACCCGCCTCTTGCGCCGCCCCGTTGAGCGGCTGACGTCGGGTCCCCGTACCCGCGCGCCGCCCGCGGCGCCGCTATCGGGGCGCGATTGCACGAAAGGGACGAAGATGCCCGGCGCCCACGAGATCATCCTGCAACTCGTCTAGGGTTCCCGACTGAAGACGGGCCCCATGACGGGGGAGGGGCGCCAATCCGCCAGCCGGAAACGCAACTCGTCATCTGTATTCCACGAGCAAGTGTCTGCGATCGCCGTGAACTCCCGAACCCGTGGATCTGTCCAATCGACAAATCCGTGGATGGATACGCAGGGTTCACGGAAACGAATCCGGGCTGACAACGCCCCGCTATATTGCCGACCCCGCTAGTGAAAGCTCACGGCTGCACGTGCGGAGATCAAATGAAGATTGGTTTCAAAGCCTGGGCCCTGGCGGGCGCCAGTATCTGCGCGCTCGGGACGATGGCCCTGGCCTCGCCCAGCTTCGCCGCCGACGCGGACTCCGCTGCGGGCCTCGACGCCGTGATCGTCACCGCCGAACGACGAGAGGCCAACGCCCAGAAGACGCCGATCTCGATTTCGGTCGTGACCGCCAAGGCGATGGAGGAGCAACGATCCCGATGACCTGCCTGCCGTGCGCGCCGAAGTGGATTTCAAGTTCCACGACGATAAACCGGACGCGCGGATCTGGACCGCGGCGATCGACGAGCGGCTGAAGGAGCGCGGCCCCTTCTGCCCGGCCTCGGCGACACCGGCGACCGGACGTGTCGCGCCCGCAAGCTCGGACGGCGGCGCAGGAACCCTCCAGGCGCCTCGCCCGTTGGCCCTTTGCACGCCTGGCCCGCCATTCACTTGAGATGAGGCCGGCGTCCCGCGAGACGGGAGCAGAAATGAACGCGGTCAATCTTCAGGACGGTACGGCACGACCAGCGGACGTCGATGCAGATCTGCTTGCGGTCAACACCATCCGCACCTTGACCATCGACGCGGTCCAGAGGGCGCAGTCAGGTCACGCTGGCCTGCCGATGGGCATGGCGCCGGTGGGCTATGCGCTGTGGACGCGGTTCCTGCGCTACGATCCCGACGACCCGGCATGGCCGAACCGGGACCGGTTCGTGCTATCGGCTGGACACGGCTGCCTGCTGCTCTACGCCCTGCTGCATCTGGCCGGGGTGAAGGGGCCTGACGGCCGGCCCGCGGTGCAGCTGGCGGACATCAAGGCCTTCCGTCAGCTGGGCAGCCGCTGTCCCGGGCATCCGGAATACGGCCACACCCCCGGGGTCGAGGTCACCACCGGCCCGCTGGGCCAGGGCGCCGCCAACAGCGTCGGCATGGCGATCGCCCAGCGCTGGCTGGAGGCGCGGTTCAACCGTCCGGACTCGGCCCTGTTCGACTACCGCGTCTACGCCCTGTGCAGCGACGGCGACATGATGGAGGGGGTCAGCGGCGAGGCCGCCTCGATCGCCGGCCACCTGAAGCTGGCGAACCTGTGCTGGATCTATGACGACAACCACGTGAGTATCGAAGGCTCGACCGGCCTGGCGTTCAGCGAGGACGTGGCGGCGCGGTTTAGGGCCTACGGCTGGGCTACGGTGGATGTCGCGGACGCCAACGACGTCGACGCCTTCGCCCACGCCGTCCAGACCTTCCAGGCGACCAAGGATCGGCCGACGCTGATCCGGGTTAGGAGCATCATCGGCTACGGCTCGCCGCACAAGCAGGGCACGTCGAAGATCCACAGTGACCCCCTCGGCGAGGAGGAGGTGCGGCTGACCAAGGCCGCCTACGGCTGGCCGCAGGACGCGCAGTTCCTGGTTCCGGACGGCGTTCTGGAGCGGTTCGACGGCACGTTCGGCGCGCGCGGACGGCGGCTGCGGGCGGTGTGGGACGCGACGCTTCGGCGCTACCGTGCCGACCACGGCGAGGCGGCGGCGAGGCTGGACGATCTCTGGGCCGGTCGCTTGCCCGAGGGCTGGGACTTCGACCTGCCGACCTTCGAGGCCGACGCCAAGGGCATGGCCACCCGCGAGGCGTCGGGCAAGGCGCTGAACGCGATCGGGCCACGCGCCCCATGGCTGGTGGGCGGGGCGGCCGACTTGGCGCCCTCGACCAAGACCTTGCTAGAGTTCGACGGGGCCGGGGTGTTCGAGGCCGGGTCGTACGGCGGGCGCAACCTGCATTTCGGCGTGCGCGAGCATGCGATGGGGGCCATCGCCAGCGGCCTGGCGCTCAGCGGCCTTCGCCCCTACGTCGGCACCTTCCTGATCTTCAGCGACTACATGCGCCCGCCGACGCGGCTGGCGGCTCTGATGAGCCTGCCGGCGGTCTATGTGTTCTCCCACGACTCTATCGGCCTCGGACAAGACGGGCCGACGCACCAGCCGGTGGAGCAACTGGCGGCGCTGCGGGCGATCCCAAACCTGATGGTGATCCGGCCCTGCGACGCCAACGAGACCGTTGAAGCCTGGCGGGTGATCCTGAACCAGAACCGTCGGCCCGCGGCCCTGGTGCTGTCGCGCCAGACCCTGCCGACGCTGGACCGCGGCCGATTCGCTCCGGCGTCCGGCCTGGCGCGCGGCGCCTATGTGCTGGTCGACAGCGAAGACGGTCCGCCCCAGGTGATCCTGATCGCCAGCGGCAGCGAGGTGGCGCTGTGCGAGGCGGCCCACTCGCAACTGGCCGGGGACGGCGTGAGCGCCCGCCTGGTGTCGATGCCGTCGTGGGACCTGTTCGAGGCCCAGGACGAAGCCTATCGCCGCCTGGTGCTGCCGCCGGACGTGACGGCCCGCGTGGTGGTGGAGGCCGGCTCGCCCCTGGGCTGGGACCGCTACGCCGGGCCGACCGGCGAAATCATCGTCATGCGTGGCTTTGGGGCGTCGGCCCCGATCAAGCAACTGGAGCAGCACTTCGGCTTCACCGCGGACGACGTCGTGGCCGCGGCGCGCCGGCAGCTGACCAAGGAGGCGTGATGACCAATCCCCTGCTGCTACTGTCCGAGCTCGGCCAGTCGGTCTGGTTGGATTATCTGAACCGCAAGCTCATCGAGGGCGGCGAGCTGAAGCGCCTGATCCGCGACGACGCCCTGAAGGGCATGACCTCGAACCCATCGATCTTCGAGAAGGCGATCGGCGAGGGCGACGCCTACGACGACCGCATTGCCGCGGCCCTCGACGAAGGCGACCGCGACGCCGAGGGGCTCTTTGAGTCCCTGGCCATCGCCGACATCCAGGCGGCCGCCGAGCAGTTCGCGCCCGTCTACGACCGCCTGGGCGGCGCCGACGGTTTCGTAAGCCTGGAGGTCTCGCCGCGCCTCGCCAACGACACCGAAGCCACGATCGGCGAGGCGCGGCGGCTGTGGCGCGCGGTGGACCGGCCCAATGTGATGATCAAGGTCCCTGGCACGCCGGCCGGAACGCCGGCGATCCGGCAGCTGATCGGCGAGGGCATCAACGTCAACGTCACCTTGCTATTCGGCATCGAGGCCTACCTGGCCGTGGCCGAGGCGCACATGGCGGGGCTGGAGTCCCTGAAGGCTCAAGGCGGCGACATCCGCAAGGTGCGCGGCGTGGCCAGCTTCTTCGTCAGCCGCATTGACACTGCGATCGACAAGGCCATCGACCAGCGCCTGGCGGACGCCGGCGAGAAGGAGGCCGTCGCGCTCAAGGCTCTGCGCGGCAAGGTCGCCATCGCCAGCGCCAAGGTCGCCTACCAGCGCTGGCTGGAGCTGGTGGAGACGCCGCGCTGGCGAACGCTGGCGGAGGCCGGGGCTGCGCCGCAGCGGCTGCTGTGGGCGTCGACCGGGACCAAGGACCCGGCCTACTCCGACGTCCTGTATGTCGAAACCCTGATCGGCCCGGACACCATCAACACCATGCCGGTCAAAACACTGAACGCGTTCCGTGACCATGGCCGCGTGGCGGCCACGCTGACGGCGGACGTGGACGGCGCTGGCTCGGTCCTGGCGGAGGTCGAGCGGCTGGGGCTCGACCTGAGGCGCGTGACGGACCGGCTGGTCATCGACGGCGTGCGCCAGTTCGAGGACGCTTTCGACGCCCTGCTGGGCGCCGTGGCGCGAAAGCGCGCCAGGATCCTAGGGCGCGAACGAAGCCGCGACCGCGCAAGCGTCGCGCGGAACCAGGAACGGCCGGCATGACGACGGGGGAGCTCGGATGCAACTGGGTGTGATCGGCCTCGGCCGCATGGGCGCCAACATCGCCCGCCGGCTGATGGCGGGGGGCCACGCCGGCGTGGTCTACGACCGTGACGCCGGCGCCGTCGCCGCGCTGGTCAAGGACGGCGCCGTCGGGGCCGCGGACCTCGCCGAACTGAAGGCGAAGCTGGAGGCCCCGCGGGTGGTCTGGGTGATGCTGCCGGCGGGCGATTCCACCGAAGTCACCGTGACGGCGCTGGGCGAACTGCTGGAGCCCGGAGACCTGATCATCGACGGGGGCAACAGCTTCTACCGCGACGACATTCGCAGGGCGAAGGCGCTGCGGGCGAAGGGGATCGGCTACGTCGACGTGGGCACCTCCGGCGGCGTCTGGGGGCTGGAGCGCGGCTACTGCATGATGATAGGCGGCGAGCCGTCCGAGTTCGAACGGCTCGACCCGATCCTGCGGACCCTTGCCCCGGGCGTGGGCGACATCCCACGCACGAAACGGACTGATGGCGCCGATCCCCGCGCCGAGCAGGGCTACATCCACGCCGGCCCGGCGGGGGCCGGTCACTTCGTCAAGATGGTGCACAACGGCATCGAGTACGGCCTGATGCAGGCCTATGCCGAGGGCTTCGACATCCTGAAGAACAAGGCCTCGCCGGCCCTGGCCGAGGAGGATCGGTTCAACCTGAACCTGGCCGACATCGCTGAGGTCTGGCGGCGCGGCAGCGTGATCTCGTCATGGCTTCTGGACCTGACGGCTGCGGCCCTGGCCGGTGATGAGAAGCTCGAGAAGTACACCGGGGCGGTGGCGGACAGCGGCGAAGGCCGCTGGACCATTGAAGCGGCGATCGAGGAGGCCGTGCCGGCCGACGTGCTGGCCGCCGCTCTGTTCGCCCGCTATCGTTCACGCGAGGCACATACGTTCGGCGAGAAGCTGCTCTCCGCCATGCGCTTCGGCTTCGGCGGGCACGTCGAGCAGGCCACGAAGGCATGAACAAGCCGGCGAGCGCCGTCTCACCGGCCGCGGCGCCGCCCGCGCCGCCCTGCGTGATGGTGGTCTTCGGTGCGGCCGGGGATCTGGCCAAGCGTCTCCTGGTTCCTGCGCTCTATAACCTGACCTGCGCCGGGCAGCTCGCCGATGCTTTCAAGGTGCTGGGCGTGGATCACAACGACCGAGACGAGGCGGCCTTCCGCAACGATCTCGGCGGCTTTCTCCGGGGCGTCGCCGCCGACGCCACGAGCGAATTCGGCCGCAGTCGGGTCGACCCGGCCGCCTGGAAAGCGCTGAGCGCTCGGCTGTACTATCAAGTCGCCGACTTCGAAGATCCGGCCGCCTACCGCACCCTTGCCGGGCGGCTTGAGGACATGGGCGGCGAACGGGGGGGCGGCGTCCTGTTCTACCTGGCCGTGGCTCCGCGGTTCTTCGGCGACATCGTCGATGGCCTCGGCGAAGCCGGACTTCTGCGGGAGGCCTCGAACGGATTTCGCCGGGTGGTGATCGAGAAGCCGTTCGGATCGGACCTGGCCTCGGCCCGGACCCTGAACCGGCGGCTTCTGAAACACCTGGGCGAGCGCCAAATCTACCGGATCGATCACTTCCTAGGCAAGGAAACGGTCCGCAACGTCATGGTGACCCGTTTCGCCAACAGCGTCTTCGAGCCGCTCTGGAATCGCCTGCACATAGATCACGTCCAGATCACCGCCGCCGAGACCGTTGGGGTGGAAGGACGCGGCGCCTATTACGACAGGACCGGCGCCCTGCGCGACATGGTGCCCAACCACCTGTTCCAACTCCTTGCCATGACGGCCATGGAGCCGCCGAATACGCTCGACGCCGAGGCGATCGGCGCGGAGCGCACGCGGGTGTTCGAGGCAGTGCAGCCGCTGTCGCCGGCGCGGGCCCTGGCCTCGTCCGTGCGCGGCCAGTATCGCGCCGGCGAGGTGGATGGTCACGCCGTGGCCGACTACCGCAAGGAGCCTCATGTCGCCTCGCGCAGCCGCGCTGAGACCTACGTCGCGTTGAAACTCGGCATCGACAATTGGCGGTGGGCCGGCGTGCCCTTCTATCTGCGCACGGGCAAGGCGATGAGCGCGCGCGACACAGAGATCGCCATCCGGTTCAAGGCGCCGCCCGGGGGGCTGCTGCGTTCCAGCGGGATAGCGGGCGACGGCAACACCCTCGTGCTGCAGATCCAGCCCCTCGAAGGGCTTGTGCTCCAGTTCGCTGCCAAGCAACCGGGGCCTGAAGTGACGATCGCCCCGGTGAAGATGGATTTCAGCTACGCCGACTATTTCGACGCCACGCCATCGACCGGCTACGAAACCCTGCTCTACGACGCGCTGACCGGGGACCGGACGCTGTTCAAGAGCGCTGCCGAGATCGAACTGGCTTGGCGCGCCGTGCAGCCGTTCCTGGACGCGTGGCGCGAAGGCGGAGAGGTGCATGGCTACGCCGCGGGCGCAGACGGTCCGAGCCAGGCGGCGGCGCTGCTGGCCAGGGACGGCCGCCGCTGGCGGCCGATCGGTCCATGAGCCGGGCGCCGTCTGACCGTACGGCCCGCCCGGCGCTGGTCATCGCCGACGTCGACGGGACGCTGGTGACCACCGACAAGCGCCTGACCCCCGGCGCCGTCGCCGCGGTGCGCCGTCTGGACGCCGCCGGCGTCGCCTTCACCCTGGTTTCGAGCCGACCGCCGCGCGGCATGGAAGCCCTGGTCTCCGAACTGGGGTTGAGCCGACCCTTCGCGGCCTTCAACGGCGGCAATCTGATCGCTCCCGACCTGACGCTTCTGGCCGCGCATCGGCTGACCGAGGACGTGACGCGGCGGACGTTGGAGCGTCTGGACCGCAACGGGATCGGCGCCTGGGTGTTTTCGGCCGGCGATTGGCGCCTTCGCGACCTGCACGGTCCGAACGTGGAGCGCGAAAGGCGGGCGGTGGGGTTCGATCCCACCGTGGTCGTCGGGTTCGAGGCGGATCTGGAGGCTGTCGACAAGGTCGTGGGGGTCAGCAATGACCATGTTCTGCTGGCGAGGGTGGAAGCCGAGGCGCGCGTTGAACTGGGCGGCGCAGCCAACGTGCAGCTTTCGCAGCCCTACTACCTCGATATCACCCACCCGGAGGCCAACAAGGGCGCGGCCGTCAGGAGCCTGTGCGGCCTGATCGGCGTGGACCCGGCGCGCACGGCGGTGATCGGCGACATGTTTAACGATGTGGCGATGTTCGGCGTGGCGGGCCTCTCGATCGCGATGGGGCAAGCCCCGGCGGCGGTGCGGCGCGCGGCGGACGTCACCACCGCCTCCAATGATGAGGATGGCTTCGCTCGGGCGATCGACCGCTTCATCCTGGCCGCCGGCTTGCGGGAGGCGGGCTGACATGGCCGGCGCGCCGATCGTGCTGGTGATCATGGGCGTCTCCGGGTCAGGCAAGAGCACGCTCGGACGGCGCCTGGCGGAACGGCTGGGCTGGCCATTCCAGGAGGGCGACGACCTGCACCCGCCCGTCAACGTCGCCAAGATGGAGGCCGGAACGCCGCTGGACGACGCCGACCGGGCGCCATGGCTGGCGGCCGTCGGACGCTGGATCGATGACAGGACGCGGGCCGGATCCGGCGGCGTGATCACCTGTTCGGCGCTGAAGCGGGCCTATCGGGAGCTGTTGTCACGGGGGCGGCCACAGGTGCGCTTCGTATTCCTGAACGGCGCACGCGAAGCCATCGCCGCGCGCCTGGCCGGACGCCACGGCCACTTCATGCCGCCGGACCTGCTCACAAGCCAATTCGCCGACCTGGAACCCCCGGGACCGGACGAACATCCAATCGCTGTCGATATCGCCCAATCGCCAGGCGCCCAGGCCGACGGCGTCGTCGCAGCGCTGGCCACCGATCCGGAGAGCTTGACCCGATGGCCTTAGAGATCACCGTCGGCCCGCCCCGGATCGCCCTCAACCAGGGCCGCGTCGTTCTCGTCACCGAGCAGGATGGCCAGATCGACTGGCCCACCGAGAAGGGCCTCTACGACGCCGACACCCGACTGATCTCGAGTTGGCGGCTCTACGCCGATGGCGAGCCCTGGGAGCTGCTGAATTCGGCGAACATCGCCTACTACGCGGCGCGGGTGTTCCTGATCAACCGGCGGCTGATCACCGAGACCGGCGACGTGCCGGCGGGCAGCCTCGGCCTGGTGCTGAGCCGCAACCTCGGCGAGGGCCTGCACGAGGACATCGACTTGAGGAACCACGGCCCCAAGGCCGTACAGTTCAATCTTGAGATCGCCATTCGCAGCGACTTCGCCGACCTGTTCGAGGTCAAGTCCGAACGCATCGTGCGGCGGGGGCGGATAACGTCCACCTGGTCGGCGCGCGGATCGACCCTGCGGACCACCTACGAAAACCAGGATTTCCGTCGATCTGTATCGATCAAGGTTCGCAAAGCCGGCGCCAAGCCGGTGTTCGCCAACGGCCGCATCAGCTTCGACATCAGCCTCGAGCCCGGGGCCTCCTGGCACGCCTGCCTGCTCTACGACTTCGACGAGGGCCGTAAGACACGACGCGCGCCCAAGGAGTGTATCGAGGGGGCGCTGTCGTCCAAGTTCGCCCTGCGGTTGGCCGACTGGCGCGATAAGGCCCTGAAGATCCAGACGAGCAACGAGGAGTTCTACCGCTTCTTCCACAAGGCGGTGGAGGACATGGCCGCCCTGCGCCTGCCGATCGAGGGGACCGACCATCTCGAGTTCGTGCCGGCGGCCGGCGTGCCGTGGTTCGTCAGCCTGTTCGGCCGCGACAGCCTCATCGTCTCGCTGCAAAACGCCATGGTCTATCCGGACTTCGCCAAGGGCGCCCTGGACGTGCTGGCGCGCCACCAGGCTACCGTTCGTGACGACTGGCGCGACGCCGAACCCGGCAAGATCATGCACGAGCTGCGAACCGGCGAGCTGGCCCATTTCAAGCTGATCCCGCACACGCCCTACTACGGCACGGCCGACGCCACGCCGCTGTATCTGATCGTTCTGCACAATGCCTGGCGGTGCACGGGCGACGCCAGCCTGCTGGAGCGGCACATGGAAACCGCAGAGCGCTGCCTGGAGTGGATCGACGTCTACGGCGACCGAGATGGCGATGGGTTCCAGGAATATCAGACCCGTTCGACAGCGGGATACGAGAACCAGGGCTGGAAAGATTCCGGCGAGGCGCTGGTTTATCCGAACGGCGTGCTGGTCAAAGGCCCCAAGGCGCTCGTCGAGTTGCAGGGCTATGTGTACGACGCCTGGCTTCGGATGGCGGAGATATTCGAGGCCCGCGGGCGCGACGACCGGGCCGCCGAATTGCGGGCGAAGGCCGCCGACCTGTTCAGGCGCTTCAACGAGACGTTCTGGGACGAGGCGTCCGGCTTCTACGCCTTCGCCCTGGACGGCGACAAGCAACCGGTGCTCAGCGTCGCGTCAAACCCCGGCCACTGCCTGTGGTCGGGCATCGTGCCGCCCGAGCGGGCGGCGCGGGTGGTCGCCCGGTTGATGGCCTCGGACATGTGGAGCGGCTGGGGCATCCGCACCCTATCTGCCGATCATCCGGCGTACGATCCGCACAGCTACCAGAACGGCTCGGTGTGGCCGCACGACAGCGGCCTGATAGCCCAAGGCTTCCGGCGCTACGGCTTCAGGGACGAAGCCCTGAGACTGGCGCGCGACGTGAGCGGGGCAGGGAGCTACTTCTTCCAGCACCAGCTGCCCGAACTCTTCTCCGGACTGGAACGCACGCCAGTCACCTTTCCTGTGCAGTACAAGGGCGCCAACGTGCCCCAGGCCTGGGCGGCGGGCTCGTGCTTCTCGATCCTGCAAATGATCCTGGGCTTCCAGCCCGACGCGCCGAACCAGCGGCTCTACATCGACCCGGCCCTGCCGGATTGGATGCCGGACCTAGTGGTCAAGGATCTGCGGCTGGACAAGAAGGCGTTCGACCTCAGGTTCTGGCGCGATGGCGAGGCGACGCGCTGGGAGGTGCTGAAGGGCGATCCGGAATGGATCGAGGTGCGCGATTGCGCTTTTGGCTCGAAGCGGCCCACCGCGCCCACCTGAGACCGGGGCGGTGCGGTAGGTGACGGGGTCCACGGGATCGCCGGATCCAGTGTCGGCGTCGTGGGGTTTTAACGGCCCATGGGCGGGCATTTCGGACGTCCTCATCTCCTGCGTTGCCCCGAGCCGCACCCGTGGGACGACCGGCTTGCGGCGGCGCCGAGCCTGGGCGCCGCCTCACCTCCTTAGCCGGGTGAGCGCGCGGCCCAGGTGCATGGCGATGTGATCGGTCTTGCTGCTCTTGATCTCGTACTGCGGCGCCTCGGGGCTCGCGTGATGGGTGTGGCCCTTGTAGTCCACGTCCCGAGTGTGGACGTGGACGATCGTGCCGCTGACGCGTCCCGCTTCGGAGTTCCAACTCACCCGATCGCCGACCTTGAGCCGCTCAGCCATCGCGGTCCGCCTCGGCGAGCGGCGACAGCTCCTCGGTGGAAATTCTGCGCTCTTTCGGCCCCTCGCGAAGAGCACCCCCTTCGTTGCTCCATCTCGCCAGCGCCCTCTCACGCATCTGCAAGGAGTCCAGGAGGGTGGGGTTTTCATCAGGCATGAGGACGCTCAGGCGAACATTGTTGTCCAAGGTTTCGGACTCCGGTGGATCCGCCATGCGACGGAACGATCGACGCCATTTAACGTTCCGCTTTCTTTGGCGGCGAAGGCCAGATCCTGCGTGTGACGGCGATCGCGCTTGCGCCGCTGACGGTTTGGTTCGTGGCGACGATCATCGCCCGTTCCGGCAGTCACCATCTCAGCTTCATCAGCTGGCTCCGATCCCCGCTTACGGCCAGCCTGATGGTCATGCTGTTGATCGTGCTCTTCTGTCATAGCGCGCTCGGCCTCGAGGTGGTGATCGAGGATGACATCTACTCGGGCGTCCGATTCGCAGCCGTCATCGCCGTTCGCTTGGGTTGCTTCGCCTTCGCTGTCCTTGGGGTCCTCGCCGTCCTGCGCGTCGCCATTGGCCGCTAGTGAGCGGGAGGCTCAAGATGACCTGAGTTCTGCTGTGGCGCCGGGGAAGGATAGACGATGGAGTTGTCGGCTCGGACGATCGCGCCGGGGGTGAGCTGCGCCGTGTCGACGTGTGAAGGTCCCAGAATGTGCAAGACTCGGTCTCCAGCCGCGAGAAGGTGATCGGCGATGATGCGCCGATGGCAGCGCCACCAGAGCGCCTCCGCGCACATGATCGCGCAGCGATGTTCTGCCCCCTGTCGGCGCAGTTGCGCGAAGCCGACGGCGAACGGCTTGGTCAGTGCGTAGTCGGCGTAGTTGCGAAAGCTGCGCACCCTCCAATAGTCGTTGAGGGACGGCTCTTCGAGGTGTTGCTTTCCCCGTAGGCCGCCGAGTTCGGCGATGTGTGCGTAGCCGATCTGCCACTTGGCCAGACTCTCCGCGAGACTTGGGCCGTTGAATTGTGGGTTGGTCCGTGATCGCGGCATTGACCTTACATCGATGATCCGGTCGACGCGGGACTCCTGGAGAAGCTCGATAAACTCCGCGATAGATCGAGTGGAATGGCCGATGGTGAAAAACGGCTGCGCTAGGTTCTCCACGTAGACCTCTCGCACCTAGGAACACCCACGCCACCGCAGTCTCTCCTAACTGGTCGGCGGCTCTGACATCGTGCTTCTCAAGAACCAGACTTTCCGAGAGACAGCTCAGGGTCGGAAACGATCACTGGGATCGCGTTCACAAGCGGACGTTTGTGAGCGCGGTCGCCGACATCGTGTTCACTGCAATTCGACAAGTCCATAGTTCCCACCGCCCGTTTGGGATAATCCGGGAACGCGCGGCCCTGTCCGTTACCAAGCGGGAAGCATTGGACTAACCGCCTCCATAGCCGCCACCATGGGTCGGCGCGACGTTGGAAATTCCTGACAGGAGAAGGCGTTGTGGAATCTCCCTTGATCATCCTGCACCACTACGACACCTCGCCGTTCTCGGAGAAGGTGAGGATCATGCTGGGGCTCAAGGGGCTGGCCTGGCGCTCGGTGATCCAGCCCAGCATCATGCCCAAGCCGCACCTGACGCCGCTGACCGGCGGATATCGCCGCGCGCCGGTGATGCAGATCGGGGCCGACATCTTCTGCGACAGCCAGGTGATCCTGGCCGAACTGGAACGGTGCACCGACGGCCCGGCGGCGGGACATGGACCGGCGTTCGCGGTGAACCTGTGGGCCGATCGGCTGTTCTTCGGCGCCACCGTACCGATCATCTTCGGCGAGATCGGCGACACTGTGCCCAAGGCCTTCATCGAGGACCGCGAGAAGCTTTCGGGCCGCCCGTTCGACGTCAAGGCCATGCGCGCCGCAGCCCAGATGATGCGCGGCCAGTGGCGCGCGCAGGCGGCCTGGATCGAGCGGGCTCTGGAGGCCAGCGGCGATTTCCTGGGCGGGGCCGCGCCCAATGTCGCCGACATCGCCGCCTACATGAACATATGGTGGCTGGGCGGGGCCACGCCGGCGGTGGCGGTCGAGCTGTTGGCGGGCCTCGACCGGGTCAAGGCCTGGCGCGAGCGCATGGCCGCCATCGGCCATGGCGGACGTCAGGAGATGGATCCCCAGGCGGCCCTGGACATCGCCCGGGACGCAGAGCCGGAGCTCAGCCTGGCGCACGACGACGGCGATCCGCTCGGCCTGGCCCCCGGCGCGGCGGTGACGGTGATGGCCGACGACTATGCCCGCGACCCGATCTCGGGGCTGCTCGTGGCTTCGAACCACGAGCGGGTCACCCTGGCGCGGGAGGAGCCGGGCCTCGGCCGCCTGCACGTCCACTTCCCCCGGGCCGGCTATGTGGTGATCCCCGGCGCCAAGGCCTGAACGCGACGGCCCTTTCTCATGCGGGCGTCCGTCGCTAGGATGCCGGCGTTCTCAATGGAGGCCTCGATGGAACGCGCGATCGAAACCCGCTTCGCCCAGCCCGTTTCCCTCGCCAAGGCCTCCCATGTCCGTTCCCGCCTACGTCACCCTGGATCGCGTCGGCTTCCGCAGCCCTGACGGCCGGACCCTCTTCGACGACCTGACCCTTTCCCTGGGCGCCGAGCGCACCGGTCTCGTCGGCCGCAATGGCGCCGGCAAGACCACTCTGCTCCGCCTGATCCTCGGTGAGCTTCCTGCGGCCTCGGGCGCGGTGAGCGTCAATGGCCGCCTGGGCGTGCTGCGCCAACTCGTCTCGCCGCCGGCTGGGGCGACCCTGGCCGACGTGCTGGGCGTTCGCCCTGCGCTGGAGCGGTTGCATCGGCTGGAGCGCGGGGAGGGGAGGGACGGCGACCTGGAGGCGGCCGACTGGCTGCTGCCCGCCCGCCTGGACGAAGCCCTGGCCCAGATGGGTCTGGTCGGCATTCCCTTGGATCGCCACGCCGAGGCCATGAGCGGCGGCCAGGCGACCCGCGCGGCCCTGGCCGCCCTGCTGGTCGCCGAGCCCGACGTCCTGCTGATGGACGAGCCCACCAACAACCTGGACGCCGAAGCGCGGGCGGCGGTGGCCGCGCTGTTGGACCGGTGGACAGGCGGCGCCCTGGTGATCAGCCACGACCGCGAGCTTCTGCGCCGGATGGACCGCATCGTCGAGCTGTCGAGCCTGGGCGCCAAGGTCTACGGCGGCGGCTGGGACCTCTACGCGGAGCGCAAGGCCGAGGAGGCCGCGGCCGCGGCCAGGGACCTGGGCGAGGCCAAGCGCGCCGCCGCGCGCATCGACCGCGACGTGCATCTGGCCCGCGAGCGGCAGGCGCGGCGCGACGCCGCCGGCCACAGGGCCAGGGCCAGGCGCGATGCGCCCAAGATGCTGCTGGACTTCCGGGCCGAACGGGCCGAGCGCACCGGCGGGCGACAGACGCGGGTGGCTGAGCGTCTGCGCGGCGAGGCCGAGGCCCAGCTGCAAAGCGCGGAGGCGCGGGTTGAGCGGCTGCGGACGCTCGGCTTCGACCTGCCGCCGTCCGGCTTGGCGGCGGGCAAGCTGGTGCTGGCCTTCGAGGATGTCGGATTCGCGTGGCCGGACGGTTCCGCCATCCTCGATGACATCTCGTTTCGCGTCACTGGCCCGGAACGCCTGGCGGTGACGGGGCCGAATGGGGCCGGCAAGACCACCCTGATCAGACTGGCCATGGGCGAGATCGAGCCCAGTGCGGGGCGGGTCACGCGCGGCGCGCCGACCGCCCTGATGGACCAGTCCACTGGCGCCCTGCGGTCGCAGGAGACCCTGCTGGAGGCCTTCCTGCGCCTCAACCCCGGAGCCTCGCCCAACGCCGCCCATGCGGCCCTGGCGCGCTTCCTGTTTCGCAATGTCGACGCCTTGAAGATGGTGGGCGCGCTCAGCGGCGGCGAGCGGCTGCGCGCGGCCCTGGCCTGCGCCCTGATGGGGACCAGCCCGCCGCAGCTGATCATCCTGGACGAGCCGACCAATCACCTGGACCTGGACTCCATCGACGCGGTGGAGGCGGCGCTGTCGGGCTATGACGGCGCGCTGATGGTGGTCAGCCACGACCGCGATTTCCTTGAGGCGATCGGCGTAGAGCGCGAGGTTCGACTTTAGGCGGCCCGGCGCACCACCCGGAAGGTGGCGTTGGCCCTGGCGCAAGGTTCGCCGTCGGCGGTGACCATGGCCTCGGTAAAGCACAGGGTAGAGCCGGCGCGCACGAGGCGGGGCGTCACCTGCAGCCACTGGCCGAGGGCGGCCGCGCTGAGGAAGTCCACAGTGAGGGTGACCGTCACCAGGCTGGGGCCGCCATTCAGCGCCTGGCCGCAGGTCAGGCCCATGGCGTTGTCGGCCAGGGCGCTGATCAGGCCGCCGTGGGCGAAGCCCCGACTGTTCGTGTGGCAGGGCGCGATACGCATGCCTAGGCTGACAACGCCATCGGCCCTGCGGCTGAACAGGGGTTCCCACGGGTCGGTAAGGGGACTCTTGCGGTCGTGGGGGACGAAGTCTTCGGGGATCGATGTCACGCTCATGGCTGAAACTCCGCCCAAGCAGGGAAGCGGCCATTCAGTCGTGTTCTCACGTCTGAGTCAAACGCATGTTTGAAACAGTTGTTTTGATATGCGGCCGTCTGGGCTAGGCGGGAGGCGTGGCCTCAAAACTCAGTCTCAGCGTCGCCAGGCTCGTGCGTCGGATCGGTTCGACGTCCATGGCAGGGTCGACCAGGCACTGCATGCTGAGACCCAGAAGCAGGCTGCCCACCATCAGGGCGGCGGCGTCGGGATCGACTTCGGAGCGGACGTTGCCCTCGGCCTGGCCCCGCGCGACCATGGCCTTGAGCAGCACACGCACCCGCTCGTGGGAGTCCGCGAAGGCCGTGCGCAGGCTCGAAAGGTCGGCCACGGCGCTGGCCAGCAGCATGAAATAGGCCCGCGCTTCACCCTCCAGGTGGAGGTCGTGCAGGAACAGGTCGACGTAGCGCAGCACCGCGTCGAGGCCAGGCAGGGCGTCGATCTCGATGGCGGCCAGGAGGGCGTTCTGGCGTTCGTGGAGGTCGGCGATCAGGGCCTCGATCAGGCCCTGCTTGGACCCGAACCTCTGTGTGGCCAGGCCCCGGCTGTAGCCGGCGCGGGCCCCGATGGCCTCGAAAGTGGCCGCGCCGACGCCCTGGCCGGCGATCACCTCGGCCGCTGCACGCAGCAGGCCGCGCTGGGATTCGTCGCGACGTTCCGCCTGCGATCGGCGCGCTTGGGCTGTCTGGTTCATGGGCGCCATGGTGCGATCTAACTTACTTGTTGAACGTATAGCAAGTTAATGGGATGTTGCGGCCGACCGGCCCCAAGAGGCTTTTGGGCGGCCCAAGGCGAACAGGACGAGAGAAGCGAGGACAGATGATTCCCCAGGACGTGGCCAATACGATCGTGGATCCCAAGGCCTACGCCGACGGCCGGCGCATCGACGAGGCGTTCACCTGGCTGCGGCGCGAAGCGCCCCTGGCTCAGGCGCAACCCACTGGCTTCGACCCTTTCTGGGTGATCACCCGCCACGCCGACATCCAGACGGTCGAACGCCAGAACGACCTGTTCCACAACGGCGACCGCGCCACGACCCTGACCACCATCGAGGGCGACCAGCGCGTGCGGGCCATGACCGGGGGTTCGCCGCACCTGGTCCGTTCGCTCGTTCAGATGGATAACCCCGACCACTTCGCCTACCGCAAGCTGACGCAGGGGTACTTCCTGCCGCAGAATCTGCGCGGCCTGGAAGGGCGCATCCGCGAGATCGCCCGCACCTTCGTGGACCGCATGGCGGCCTTCGGAACCCGCTGCGACTTCGCCCGCGACGTGGCCTTCCTCTATCCGCTGCATGTGATCATGGAAGTTCTGGGCGTCCCCGAGATCGACGAGCCGCGGATGCTCAAGCTGACCCAGGAGCTGTTCGGCAGCAGCGATCCGGAACTGAACCGAAGCGGCACGGAGGTCGCCGACATGGGCGAGGCCCTGGCCAACCTGCAGGCCGTCGTCGCCGACTTCATGACCTACTTCAACGCCATGACCGAGGATCGTCGCGCCAATCCGCGGCAGGACCTGGCCAGCGTCATCGCCAACGGCCAGATCAACGGCCAGCCCCTCGGCCACCTGGAGGCGATGAGCTACTACATCATCGCCGCCACCGCCGGCCATGACACCACCTCGAACACCACCGCCGGCGCCCTGTGGGCCCTGGCTGAGCGGCCCGACCAGTTCGCCAGGGTCAAAGCGGACATGAGCCTGATCCCCGGCCTGGTCGAAGAGTCGATCCGCTGGGTGACGCCGGTAAAGCACTTCATGCGCAGCGCCACCGAAGACACCGAACTGGCCGGCCAGAAGATCGCCAAAGGCGACTGGATGATGCTCTGCTATCCGTCGGGCAACCGCGACGAGGCGGTCTTCGAGGACCCTTTCGCCTTCGACATCGGCCGAACGCCCAACAAGCACGTGGCGTTCGGCTACGGCGCCCACGTGTGCCTGGGCCAGCACCTGGGCCGCATGGAAATGCGCATCCTGTGGGAGGAGCTGCTGCCGCGGCTGAAGTCGATCGAGCTCGACGGCACGCCGAAGCTGACCGAGGCGAACTTCGTCTGCGGCCCCAAGGCGGTTCCGGTGCGCTACGAAATGGTCTGAAGGCCAGGCGCGGGCCGGCTCGGCTCGCGCCGGCTTGCCTAGGCTTGGCGGTCCAGGGCGATGGCTGTGGACATCGGCGCCGAGGCCTTGGCGCTCGGCCCATAGCCGCGGCCAGTGGACCGCTGGGCGACCACCTCCTCGGCCACGGCGCGCACAAGACCCTCGGTGACGGTCTTGGACGCCGTCACCGCCCGCCCATGGCGCGACAGCACCGCCTCGAAGGCTTCGGTCGCCTGGACCAGCCGCCGGCGCCGGTCAGGCGTGGCGCTGGCGACCAGGGCCGGCTGCAGGCGCACCTCGGCCGATTCCCGGCGGTAGACATTGGCCAGCTTGCCGACCTCATCCATGGAGGCCGCGGCGTCCTGGGGACGGTGGGCCTCGAAGGCCTTGCACTGCTGGGCGATGGCCGCGGTCAGGCGGTCGGTGAGGACGATCAGGGCTTCGACGCGGGCGTCGGTCTCGGACGGGGTCATGTCACGCACTCAATCCCTGGAGTTTCAACATTTCCTTGGCGACGGTGTCGGACAGGCCGATGCCGCCGCGCTTGACGGTCTGCTTGGCCATGGCGTCGGTCAGGAACGACTTCCACATCTCCTCACCCTCGCCGCCGCCGTAGGGGTTGTTGGCGCCCACGTCCTTGAACATCGACTGGAACATGATGTTCAGGAACGAGGTCTCGAAGTCCTTGGCGGTCTTCTGGATCGCGCCACGCTTGGCGAGTTCGGCGGCGCTGGCCGCCGTGGGCGCGCCTGAGACATCGACGGGGACGGAGATCGCGGACAGGTCGGCCATTACATCACCTCGATGTCGGCCTGCAGGGCCCCGGCGGCCTTGATCGTCTGCAGGATGGAAATCATGTCGCGCGGGGTGACGCCCAGGGCGTTCAATCCGGCGACAAGGCTGGCCAGGGAAGCGCCGTCCTTGAGCATGATCAGCCTTCGGCCCTTCTCCTCGTCGACCTTGAGCGACGATTGCGGCACGGTGGTGGTCTGGCCCTGGCTGAAGGGGGCGGGCTGGCTGACCCGGGGGGTCTCCTGCACCGAGATGGTCAGGTTGCCCTGGGCGATGGCCACGGTGGAGATGCGCACCGTGTCGCCCATCACCACCACCCCGGCGACCTCGTCGATGACCACCTTGGCCGGCGCGTCCGGCTGCACCGTCAGGTTCTCCACCGCGGTCACGAAGCTGACCATGTCCTGGCCCTCGGGCGGGCGGATGGTCACGATGGTGGGGTTCGTTTCGGCGGCGGTTCCTGGGAAGGCGCCGTTGATGGCGTCGGCGATGCGGTGGGCGGTGGTGAAGTCCGGATTGCGCAGGGTCAGGCGCAGTTGGCTCATGCTGGCCAGCTGGAAGCCGAGTTCGCGCTCGACGATGGCCCCGGCGGCGATCCGGCCGGCCGTGGGCACGCCCTTGGTGATGGAAGACCCGGACGCGCCGCTGGCCGACACCGATCCGGTCTGCACGGTTCCTTGTGAGACCGCATAGGCCTGGCCGTCGGCGCCCAGCAGCGGCGTCACCAGCAGGGTGCCGCCCAGCAGGCTCTTGGCGTCGCCCATGGCCGACACGGTGGCGTCGATCTGCGAGCCGGAGGCGGCGAAGGCGGGCAGGCGGGCCGTGACCATCACCGCAGCGACGTTCTTGGTGTTCAAGGTCGCCTGGGCGTCGCGGGTGTTGACCCCCAGCCGCTCGAGCATGGCCACCAGGCTCTGCTGGGTGAAGGCGGAGTTGCGTAGGGAGTCGCCGGTGCCGTTCAGGCCGACCACCAGGCCGTAGCCGACCAGCATGTTGTCGCGGACACCCTCGAATTCGACGATGTCCTTGATCCGCGACGCCGCCGCGGCCGGGCCCGCGCCCAATCCGAGGATCAGGACGGCGGAGAGAATGAAGCGAACAACGGAACTGCGCATGTCGACCTTACCTGAAGCCCCCAGGGTCAGGCGCGGCCATGCGAGATCGGCGCCAGCGGAGGCGCTTACAAAACGTCAATTAAAACAGTCAATTGTCTCGAGTGACGCCGACAGCTTCCAGGCGTCGGCAGAATTTGCCCGGCATTAACCATACCGCAAGGCGGCGAGGATCATCCTGGTGGCATGGGGAGTTCGGATATGAAGGTTTCCGGTCCGGGCGGCGCCAGTTCCGCCAGCGGCCCCCGGGCGTCCCGGCCGGCCGCCGGGGGCGCGACGTTCTCGCCGATCGTCTCGGGCGGGACGGGCGAGGTCGCGCGCGCCACCGCATCGGCCGGCGTCAGTCCAGTCGCCTCCCTGGAAGCGCTGATGGCGCTCCAGGAGGTCGGCGGTCCGTTGGAGCGGCGCAAGCGCGCCACCGCGCGGGGCGGTCGGCTGCTGGACGCCCTGGATGAACTCAAGATCGGTCTTCTGGACGGGACCCTGCCGCGCGGCGCCGTTGAACGGCTGGCGAGGGAAGTCCGCGAACAACGCAGCCTGACCGACGATCCCGGCCTCGACGCCATTCTCGGCGAGATCGAGACGCGGGCGGAGGTCGAGATGGCCAAGCTCGAAGCCAATGGCTTGGCGGCCTGACCGACCCCCTCCCGGGGCCGGCGCCGAGACGGCGCCAGGGTCGGCTATCCGACAGAGAACTTGTGCGCGCGCCGCCACAACCAGCGGCAAACTCGCGCAGGAAGCGAGAGAACGCATGCTCGTGAAGCGAGGCTGCGTTGCTCGTAACGGCGTTTTTGATATAAGCGCGGCTCCCGTACTCAAAACGGGGCTTTAAGGGGGTGTGAGGCGTTTATGCACGCAACTTCCGTGTTGTTGAAAGACTCTGACTATCGTCCTTCCGAGGACGAGCCCTTCATGAACGATCGGCAGCTTGAATACTTCAAGCAAAAGCTGCTCGATTGGAAAGAAGACATCCTGAAAGAGTCGCGTGAAACGGTGACTCACCTGCAGGCCGAGACGGAAAATCATCCTGATCTGGCCGACCGTGCGTCCTCCGAAACCGATCGCGCTCTTGAGTTGCGCACGAGAGATCGACAACGAAAGCTGATCTCCAAGATCGACGAGGCCCTGCGCCGAATCGAAGACGGCAACTACGGCTACTGCGAAGAGACGGGCGAGCCCATCGGCATCGCCCGCCTGGAAGCCCGGCCCATCGCCACCCTGAGCCTTGAGGCCCAGGAACGCCATGAGCGCCGCGAGCGTGTCCATCGCGACGACTAGGTTCTGGTCGGCGCCGCCCGGATCCAGACTGGACCGGGCGGCGTGACTTTTCAGTTCGGACGGTGGCCCGCCAGGCTCAGGTCACATGCTCCATGCCCGGCGGCGTCATGAATGCGCCCGTGGGCATCTCGCGGATCGCCGGCAGCACATCCTCGATCTTTTCCACCGCACGCCAGGTCTCAGCGAACTCGGGCGGGATCAGCTTCTCGTCGATGAACTGCTGGAACAGGGCGAACAGGCGGTCATAGAAATTGTCGGGGTTGTAGAAGACGATCGGCTTGGCATGCAGCGCCAGACGCCGCCACGACAGCAGCTCGATCACCTCCTCCAGGGTGCCGATGCCGCCGGGCAGGATGGCGAAGGCGTCCGCCTCCTCGAACATCATCATCTTCCGCTGGTGCATCGACTGGACGATGATCGTCTCGACCGTCGACAGCGGACGCTCGTGCGAGGTCAGGAATTCCGGGATGATCCCCAGGACGCGGCCGCCGGCTTCGTGGGCCGCGGTGGCCGCCGCGCCCATCAGGCCGACGCCGCCGCCGCCGTAGACAAGGCGCATGCCGTCGCCGGCGATCAGGGCGCCGAGGCGCGACGCAGCGGCCAGATAGGCGGGGCGCGCGGCGTTCGAAGAGCCGCAATAGACGCACACGGAGTCCAGGCGCCTGGACTGGATCGACATCGTTTCAGTTCTCCAGAAAAAAACAGCGCGCCGCGGCGCGCTTCGTTGTGCAACGATCTTGTCGGATAATCGGGTGAAACCTGAAGGGATTCAAGTCGCGGTGCGGGTGAGATTTGCAGCGGTCCTGGCGGGCGCGGTGGTGTTGGGGTCGTGCGGCGGTCGCGGCGGGAACAATGTCGACGCCCATTCCGCCGCCGGTCCTGGCGGCGACTATCTCTCGCCGCCGTCCCTGACGACCTCGGCGATCACCCCAGCCGGACGACTGGCGCTGACGGGCGCAGCGTCGCCGGGCCTGAAGGTGCGCGTGGCCACGCCCGCCGGTCAGGCGGTCTGGGCTGCGGCCGACGAGCAGGGCGTCTGGAAGACTGAGCTCCCGACGGCGACCGAGCCTCGCCTCTTCGGGCTCTCCATGGCCGACGCCGCCGGCAAGCGGACCGTGCAGGCGGAGGGTTATCTGGCCATCCTGCCGGACGGCCGGGCGGCTCAGCTCCGCGCCGGCGCCGGGGCGGTGGTGCTGGGGGCGTCCGGCGGCGGGCTGAAGATCCTGGCGGTGGACTACGACCGGCAGGGCGGGGCGGTGATCGCGGGCCTGGCGGCGCCGGGCGCCACGGTGACCGTGCGGGTGGATTCGGTCCAACGCGGTCAGAGCGCCGCCGACGCCGAAGGGCGTTTCGACGTGGCGCTGAGCCAGCCCCTGGCGCGCGGCGACCATCAGATCGAGGCGTCCGACGGCGAACATCAGGCGTCGACGGTTGCGCCGGTGTCTCCGGCTCCCAACCTGACGACAGGACCCTATCGCGCCGAGCGGGCCGCGCTCGGCTGGCGGATCGATTGGCTGACCCCGGGAGGCGGCGTGCAGAGCACCATCATCGTGGACCGAACGGAGGCGGCGCATTGACGCTCGCGCATGACAGGGGCTCCCCGCCCGCCGCCGCCGCCGCCGCCGCCGCCGCCGGCAAGGCCCCCAAGTTCAGCTTCTTCACCTCGATGGCCGACCTGGTTCGGCTGGTCATGCGCTCGCAGGCGAGGGGACTGAAGACCCGCCTGGCGGCGGCTCTGGCGCTGGTGCTGCTGGGCAAGCTCGCGGGGGTCACCGCGCCCCTCTACATCGGCCGCGCCATCGACCACCTGACCCACGGGCAGGGGCCAGCCCAGACGGTGCTGCTGGCCTTCGCGGCCTTCGCCGGGGCCTGGGTGCTGTTGGGGCTGCTGGCCTCGGCAGTGCCGTTCATCCGCGATTCCATCTTCACGCCGGTGTCGCAGGCGGCCCTGGCCCGCTCGGCGGTGGAGACCTTCTCCCACTCCCTGTCGCTGTCGCTGAACTTCCACCAGGGCAAGCAGACGGGCGGTCTGTCGCGGATCATCGACCGTGGCGCGGCCTCCACCGACTTCCTGCTGCGCAGCGTGGTGCTCAGCCTGGGCCCGACGGTGATCGAGCTGATCATGGCGTCCTGGGTGCTCAGCACCCGCTTCGACTGGCGCCTGGCGGTGGTCGCGAACGTGACCATCGTCGTCTACACCGTCTTCACCTTCTCCATCTCGAACTGGCGCATCAAGCACCGGCGCGACCTGAACCAGACCGACAGCGACGCCGCCGGCCTGGTGGTCGACGGCCTGATGAACTTCGAGACCATCAAGACCTTCGGGGCCGAGGAGCGCATCGTCGCCCGCTACGCCAAGGCGCGCGAGGACTACGCCGCGGCCGCTGTGAAGGCCAACACCTCCCTGCAGCTGCTCAACACCGTCCAGTCGGTGGTGCTGAACGCCGGCCGGTTCATGATCGTGCTGATCGCGGCCATGGGGGTGCTCAGCCACGAAATGTCGGCCGGCGACATCACCGCCTGCATCCTGATCCTGCAGACGGTCTATGGACCGCTCAATATCCTCGGCATGCAGTACCGCGAGATCCGCCAGGCCTTCGTGGACATGGAGCAGATGCTGGACCTCCTTGCCGTGGCGCCGGAGATCACCGACGCCCCGGACGCCCGCCCGCTGCCGCCGGCGTCGGGGCAGGGGGCGGACCTGGTGTTCGAGGACGTGGGCTTCCAGCATACCGCCCGATCAGTGGGCCTGGCCGGAGTGTCCTTCGAGGCCCCGCCAGGCACGACCACCGCCCTGGTCGGTCCTTCAGGATCCGGCAAGACGACCATCGCGCGGTTGGCGCTGCGACTTCTCGATCCCCAGGCGGGCCGGGTGCTGATGGACGGGGTCGACCTGCGCCAGGTGAGCCAGGAGAGCCTGCGACGGGCGGTGGCCCTGGTGCCCCAGGATGTCGCCCTGTTCAACGACACCCTCTACGCCAACATCGCCTTCGCCGATCCCGCCGCCACGCCCGAGCGCGTGTGGGCGGCGGCCGAGGCGGCCGAACTGGCGCCCTTCATTCGCGACCTGCCCCAGCAGATGGACACCAAGGTCGGCGAACGGGGCCTGAAGCTGTCCGGCGGCGAGCGCCAGCGTGTGGGCCTTGCCCGGGCGCTGCTGGCCAACCCGCGGCTGCTGATCCTGGACGAGGCCACCAGCGCCCTCGACGGCCGCACCGAGGCCGCCATCCAGGCGACCCTGCGCAAGGTCCGCAGCGGCCGCACAACCCTGGTGGTGGCCCACCGGCTCAGCACCATCGCCGACGCCGACCAGATCCTGGTTATCCGGCGGGGCAAGGTCGTCGAACGCGGCGACCACGCCGCGCTGCTGGCCAAGGGCGGCGAATACGCGGCCCTGTGGCGCCGCCAGACCCGGACCGAGGCTACTCGGCCGCCTCGGGAAATGGCGGCGGCCGACTAGGCTTGGCGGAGGCCGCGTCTGGACGTGTCCACTTCAGCTCGCTGAAGCGCATCGCGGTCAGGGCCTTCAGCGTGCGGCCCAGCGACTTCGGCGCCGCCAGGGCCGCCGGCGTCAGGAACAGGGTCAACAGGGTCGAGAACGACAGGCCCCAGACCACCGTGGCCGACAGCTGCACCCACCATTCCGAACCTGGCGCCTTGTAGTCGAAGCCGCCGTGGCGGAAGTCCGGGTGCAGCTGGAACATCATCGGCAGAAGGCCGATCACCGTCACCACGGTGGTCAGCATCACCGGCCGGAACCGCTGCGTCGCCGCCCGGACGGCCGCGTCGTCGGCTTCGTAGCCGCTGCGCCGCAGCTGGTAGAAGGTGTCCACCAGGACGATGTTGTGGCCCACCACCACCCCGGCCAGGGCGACGATGCCGGTCCCCAGCATGATCACCGACAGATAGTCGAAGGTGTGGAAGAGGTTGAGGTCCGCGCCCAGCAGCACGCCCACGGTCGACAGCACCACCGCCGACAGGGTCACCACCACGCCGTAGAAGCTGTTGAACTGCCACAGCAGGATCATGAACATCAGGAACAGGGTGACGCTCATGGCGACCATGAAGAACAGCCCGGCCTTCTGGCCTTCCTCGTCGGCGCCGCGGAACTTCCAGCGCACGGCCTGGTCGATGGGCGCCTTCTCCAGCCAGGGCCTCAGCTCGGCGATCTTGCGGTTGGGGGCGATGCCCCGGGTGTTGGCCTGCACGATGACCAGTCGCTGGCCATCACGGCGCTGCAATGAGGTGACCTGCTGCACCGGGTCCATCTTGACGAAGTAGCTGGCCGGCACCGGCCCTGACGGCGTGGTGATCTTCAGCTTGTCGAAGGCGCCGATGTTGCGGGCGTCGGCGGGGAAGCGGACGCGGATGTCGAGCTCGTCCGGCGCGTCATCCGGCCGGAACTTGCCCACCAGGATGCCGTCGGTGACGAACTGGATCGCCTGGCCCACCGACAGTACGTCGACGCCGTATCGGCCCGCGGCCACGCGGTCGACGGCGAAGTTCCACTCGATGCCGGGCGAGGTGCGGGTGTCCTCCAGGGCGATGATCTGCGGATCCTGGGCCAGATGGGCGCGGATCAGGTCGGCCGCCCGGTTCAGGGCCGCGGTGTCCTCGCTCTGCAGCTGGACCTGTACGTCCTTGCCCTGCGGCGGACCGCCTTGCGGCAGGCGCAACTCGGTCAACACGCCCGGCGTCTCGCCCAGGCGCCGGCGGATCTCGCCGACGATGTCCATGCCGGTGACGCCCAGTTTCTTTTCGCCGTCGAAGTCGACGAACTCGAGGTTGATGCGGCCGATGGTGTCGTTGGGCGGGGCGTTGGGGCCGCCGCCGCCCAGCTTGCCGGCCCGCACGTCGAAGGCGCGCACGCCCTTGATGCCGGTCAGCCGGCCCTCGACCTCGCGCACCAAGGCGTCGGCGCCCTCCACCGACAGGTTGCCCCGAGCCTTGACGTAGATGGTGGCGTGGTCCGGGTCCTGCTTCAGGAAGAACTCGGCGTCGTGCTTGTTGAGGCTGAAGGGCACGACGATGGCCAGGATCACCAGCACCGCGCCCAGGGTCACCAGCAGGGGCCGGCGCCCGGCCGCGGTGATGGTGCGCGCGTACCAGCCCATGAAGCCCGTCATCTGGGTCGGGTCGCCGTGCTCGGACTTCTCGATCTCGGCCAGGTGATGCAGGTCCACCCCCTGCTTGCGGCCCATCAGCGACCCCAGGGCGGGCGTGAAGATCAGGGCCACGAAGATCGAGGCGCTGAGGGCGAAGAACAGGGTCAGCGGCAGGAAGCTCATGAACTTGCCCGGAATCGAGTTCCAGAACAGGAACGGCAGGAAGGCGCACAGGGTGGTCAGGGTGCCGTTGACCACCGGCCAGAACATGCGCTTTCCGGCCGCCGCGAAGGCCTGGCTCTTGTCCAGGCCCTCGGCCATCTTGCGGTCGGCGTACTCGACCACGACGATGCCGCCGTCGACCAGGATCCCCACCGCCAGCACCAGGCCGAACATCACCATCTGGTTCAGGGTGATGTGCATCTGCTGCAGGAACAGGAAGGTGATCATGAAACAGGTGGGGATGGCCGCGCCGACCATGATCCCCTGTCGCACCCCCAGCGAGGCGATGACGATCAGCATCACCAGCAGGGTGGCGGTGATCAGCCCCGACTCCAGCATGGTCAGGGTGTGGGCGATGTACTCGCTCTCATCGAAGGAATAGTTGGCCTGGATGGTCGCCGGCCAGTGCTTGCTCTCCTTGTCGACCGTGGCGCGGACCGCGCCGATGGTGTCGAGCAGGTTCGAGCCCGGCCGCTTGACCACATAGAGGGTGAACGACCGCTGGCCGTTGTAGCGGCTGATCGAGGTCGGCTCCTTGAAGGTGCGGTGCACCTCGCCGATGTCGCCGATGGTCACCACCCGGTCGCCGTTCTTCTTGATCGGCAGCAGCAGGATGTCCTGCGGCGACTGCACCACCCCCGGCAGCTTTACCGAGAAAGTCCCCTGGCGGGTCTGGACGTTGCCGGCGGGGACCAGCTGGTTGTTGCGGCCGATCACCCCGGCCAGGTCGTTGGTGGTGACGTTGTAGGCCTCCATCCGCACCGGATCGATGGTCGCCTCAAGCACCTCTTCGCGGGCGCCGGAGATGTCGGCGCTCAGCACGCCCGGCAGCCCCAGCAGGCGATCCTGCAGGTCGCGGGCTGTGGAATAGAGGGCCCGCTCCGGCGCAGGGCCTGACAGCACGACGCCGATCACTGGGTCGTTGCTGATGTTGTTTTCCTCGATCTCCGGCGGCAGGGCGTCGGGCGGGAACTTGGAGCGCGCCAGGTCGACCTTGGCGCGGACGTCTTCCAGCACCTTGTTCTTGTCGAAGTTGACCTCGAACTCCAGCGACACGACCGCCACGCCCTGACGGGCCTCTGCGTTCATCTCCTTCAGGCCCTGGATCGACTTCAGCTCGTGCTCCATCGGGCGCACCAGCAAGCGCTCGGCGTCCTCGGGACTGACGCCGGGATAGGGCACGACCACCGTCACGAAGGGGATGGTGATGTCGGGCTGAGCTTCGCGCGGGATGGTGAAATAGGCGAGCAGGCCGAACAGGCTCATCACCAGCGTCACCGCCAGGATCACCTTCCTGCGTTTGATGGCGCCGTCGATCAGGCCGTCGATCATCGCTGGACGCTCCCGCGGGCTTCGACGCTAGCGCGTCGACGCCCGAACCTTCTGGCCTTCGGACACATAGGACTGGCCCTGGGTGATGATCCGCGTCTCGCCGTGCAGGCCGGCGATCCACAGACCCTGCGGCGTTTCCTCGAGCACCGTCACCGGCGAGAAAGCCACCGTATTGTCGGCCAGCACGTAGCGCACGCCCTGGCGGCCGGCGGAGTCGAGCACCAGGGCCGCGGTCGGCGCCAGGTGCGCGGGCCCGACGCCGGCGGCGATCTGGATGTCGGCCGACAGGCCCGAGCGGACCTTCGAGCCCGGGTTCGGCGCGGCGATCTCGACGCGGTAGGTGCGGGTCGCCGGATCGGCGTCCCGGGCCACGAAGCGGACCCGGCCGCTGATCGTCTCGCCGGAGACCAGACGGGCGGTGGCGGCGGCGCCCACCTGGACCTTGCCGGTTTCCGTCTCCGGCAGGTCGCCGACGATCAGCAGCGGGTCGAGTTCGATCACCGAGCCGCAGGACTGGCCAGGGCTGAGGTAGGCCCCGACCTCGGCGTCGCGATGGTCGAAGACGCCGGCGAAGGGGGCGCGGATGTTGACCTGGGCCAGGGCCACCTCGGCCTGGCGCACCGAGGCCTGGGCCGAATCGAGGTTGGCCTGGTCCGACAACACCTGGGTCGGTGAGCGGAAGCCCTTGGCCGCGAGGTTGGCCGAGGCCTGCATCTGCAGCTGCTTGGACTTGTAGTTGGCCCTGGCCATGTCGAGCGAGGCCTGCCGGGCGTCCACGGCCAGGCGGCACAGCACCGTCCCGCCGCGCACGAAGCTGCCTTGCAGGACCGGCGTCTGGGCGACGACGCCGGAGGTTTCGGCCCGGACGCTGACCGTGCGGGTGGCTTCGGTGCGACCGCGTAGGCTGACCAGGTAAGGGTGTTGCGACTCCGGGGTGACGGCGACCTTGACTAGCGGCAGGGCGTTGGAGGCCGCCGTCGTCGCGGCCGTGGCCTTGCCGTCCGATTTGCCGCCGCCCAGGAAGGGCCGCACGACGATGTAGGCCGTCACCACCAGGACGATGACCAACACCACGACATAGGACGGCTTCATGCGCATGCGCGACTCGCGACGGTGCGAGAGCCAGGGACGCCTCGTCGGCGCGCCATTCCCGCCCCCGGAAACAGTTGGACGGACGGGGTTTTGCGGCCGCTTATTTCAAGTCGCAAATGAAAAGGAAGACAGGTTTCCCGTCTGCAACCTGATCGGCGGCATTTCATGGCCTGACGGGGCGACCTCCATTGGCTAAAGGAGGGCTGCCGCGAGCGGCCGCGGCGAGCCTGAACGGAGGAACCGGCGATGCGCTATCTTCACACCATGGTCCGGGTGAAGGACCTCGATCAGGCCCTGGATTTCTACTGCGCCAAGCTGGGTCTCGTGGAGGTCAGCCGGGCCGAGAACCCGCACGGCCGCTTCACCCTGGTGTTCCTCAGCGCGCCGGGCGACGTCGAGGACGCCAAGGCCAACCGGGCGCCGATGGTCGAGCTGACCTACAACTGGGACACCGAGGACTACCAGGGCGGCCGCAATTTCGGCCACCTGGCCTACCAGGTCGACGACATCTACGCGGTCTGCAAGCGCCTGATGGACGGCGGGGTGACTATCAACCGGCCGCCGCGCGACGGTCACATGGCCTTCGTGCGCTCACCCGACGGCATCTCGATCGAACTGCTCCAGAACGGACGCCTCGAGCCGGCCGAGCCCTGGACCTCCATGCCCAACGTCGGCGCCTGGTAGCGCGTCAGCGGCTCGCGGTCGCCGCGGGGCGCACGTACACCTCCAGCATTCCGTCCGGGCTCGTCTCCCGTCGCCAGCGGCGCGACTGGGCGTAGGCCCGAAAGTCGTCGTCCGCCGAGCGGCCATTCAGACCCGCCTTGCCTTCCAGGCCGACGACGATGGCCGCGGGAGGGCCAGCGTCGAGGCCGGCGGCCAGGGTCCGCGGGCTCAGCGCCCGCAGCCGCGCCTGGTCCGCGTCGGACGTCAGGTCGCCGGTGCGATAGAAGAACGGACCCGCCGCCAGCCTAGGGTCCAGGTCCTGGCCGCTGCTCGCCACGGCCTGGGGCGAAGGGGTGGCGATCCGGCCGGCGGCCCCCGCCGCCTTCAGCCGCGCGCCGACCCAGCGCGCGTTCGCCTCGAGGGCCAGCACCGGCGGCAGTTCGCCTCGCGCCAGGCGCAGAGCGCAGTCGCCGGTCAGATAGGCGAGGCGGCCGGCGCCGATCACCGCCCCGACCATAACCGCGGCGTTCAGCGCGCTCCGCCAGGGCAGGGGGCGGGCCAGGCCGGTCTCCCCCAAACCCCACAGGATGAAGAGATAGGGCAGCAGCGGCAGGAAATATTGCCGTTGGGTCGGCGCCGGCGCCAGGGCCGCGGCCATCCCGGCCAGGGCCAGCACCTCGATCAGGCGACGCGGCAGCGAGGCGGCGGCCCGTTGACTCCGGCGCGCGACAGCGATCACCAGGACCACCGCCAGCACCTCCAGCGCCGGACCCACCGCGAGGGCCAGCAGGGTGTCGGGGATCTTGGCCAGCAGGCCGAGCCGGCCCGTCTGGCCGATGGCGGCGTACCAGGCCTTGGGCGCGCTCGCGTGATAGAGCAGGGTGTCGTAGAGGACGGCGTGCGGCGCCATCGCCAGCGCCAGCAAGCAAGGTGCGACGCCGGCCGCCGCGCCGAGGCTGAACCCGGCCACCGCCGGCCAGCCCAGGCCGCGCTTCCACGTCCCGTACAGGACGAAAAGCCCGGCGGCGGCCAGAGGCAGGGCATAGGAGATCTTCAGGCTGACGGCCGCGGCCATCGCCAGGCCGGCCAGGCTCCACAGCGCCATTCCGGCCGCGCCTTTCGGCCCTCGGTCCAGCGCCGCGAGGGCGGCGGCCAGCCCCATCAACTCGGCCAGGGCGGCGAAAGCGTCGTTTCGCGCAACGCCGCAGGCGAACTGGAAGATGTAGCTGGCCCCCATCAGGCCGGTTGCGGCCGCCGCGCGGCGCCGCTCGACCCCCATGCCGCGCTGCAACTGGAAAACCAGCGCCAGCATCGCCGTCCCGGCCAGGGCGTTGGCCAGTCGAAGCGCCAGAACCACCGATCCGCCGGCCAAGCGGGCGATCGGCGCCGTCAGCAGGGGCTGCAGCGGGGTCTGCAGGTAGACGAAGTCGGCGTAGGGCGTCAGACCCCGCGCCGTCGCCAGGGCGGCGGCGACGTACTGGCCCTCGTCATGATCGACCGGCAGGGTCAGGCTGAGCAAGGCCATGACCATGGCGGCGGCCAGGACCACCGCCGCGGTCCAGGCGTCGATCGTCCGGCGCCGCCGCGCGGAGACCCCTGCGGCGTCCTTGCGGACGACTTCGACAACCATCAAGGCCCCACTCGATCGACCGGACGGCCGGCGCCACCCAAACCCGCGCGCCCTTGCCCGCCGGACGCGGCCGAATATAGGCCAAGGGTGTCAGCCGTGTCGCGATCCCGGCGCCGGACCGCGTTTCAGGCTGCGGCGCGCAGCGTCTCGGCGATCTGGGCGTCGGATTTGCGCAGGATCAGCATGGTCACAACCGCGACCAGCGCCGGCGCCAGGGCGAAGATCGAAGGCCAGGCCGCCAGGGCGGCGGCGAAGCCGATCATTGTGGTCACGAAAGTCTGGGCGATGGCGCTGACCCAGCTTCCCGCCCGCCGCCGGCGGAAATCCGACCGCTTGCCGGGGCGATTGTACCAGGTGTTGATCAGGCTGCTGGCGGCCGCGGCCGCCGCACAACCCGCCGTCGCCGCCAGTCCGGCCACCGGGGAGAGGACGATCAGCGCCGCCAGAGGTATGGCCAGCAGGACGGCCACGGGCGTCAGGGCGGCCGCCAGCTTGGCGCGGATCAGCACCGCGATCGCGGCCGGCGAAGCGGCCAGCAGGTCTGGGGCGTCTTCGGCCGAAACGGTCACCCACGACAGGGTCCCGCTCACCTGGCCGGTCATGAAGGCCAGGGCCGCGACGCTGGCGGGAATGGCGAAACGCGCGTGCTCGCCGGCGTTGCGCAGCAACAGGAAGGCCAGGGGCAGCAGGTAGAGCACCCACAGGAACACCTGCGACAGCAGGGCCGCGTCCCGCCAGAGCAGGCGAAGTTCCTTGCGGAAGGTCGCCGCCAGGGCCCCGGACGCAAAGGTCCGGGCGACGGCCGTCCGCGCCCGGGGCCGGCCGCCGGCGTCGACGCCGCTGGCCGCCGCCGCATCCGCCGCGAAGCGCGCGCCGAGCCACTGACTGGCGCCCAGGAACAGCGCCGCGGCGACGGCGACCACGGCCAGCAGGGGCAGGGGCTCGCCCAGCATGGCCCGCAGCGGCAACGAGGCGGCCGGCGGCGGGCGAAGGCGTCCGCTGCGCACGGCTTCCGCCAGCTCCAGCCAAAGACTGGCGGTCTTTTGCCCGCCCAGGATGTTGCGCGTCTGCGCCGCCAGGAAGAAGGCCGCGCCGATCAGGGCCGCCAGCACCTGGGCGACGGTCCGCGTCCGACGGGCGCCGATCAGACCGAAGAGGGCCGTGGCCAGCAGCAGGCCGCAGGCGCTGGCGGCGAACGCTAGGGCGGCCAACACCACCAGCGCCGACAGCCAGCGCCAGTGGCCCATCACGGCCACCGGCAAGAGCGGCGGCGTGATCAACAGGGCGAAGGCGGCGAAGGCGTTGAGGGCGATCGCCGTGAACCGGACCGCCAGCACCTTGCGCGGCGCGATCGGGGCCGAGAACAGCAGGTCCAGGTCGCCGCGGCTGTAGAGGGCCAGGGTCGCCGCCGCCAGGGTCTGCGACAGCATCAGGGTGAAGACCACGGCCGCGACGGCGTCGGCGATGACCACGGACATTGGCGAGATAGGAATGCCGACTCCCTTCAGCGACGACGCCACGGGCAGGCCAAGGGCGAAGACCAGCACCAGGGCGGCGCCGGCGATCAGCAGGCCCCGCACCGCGCCGCGGCGGCCCAGCATATCCCGCACCCCCAGCCGCATCTCGGCGGCCAGCAGCCAGAGCGTCGATCCCGGCCGCCCAATCACGCCGGCTCGGCTCCCTCGTCGATGAGTTCGAGGAAGACGTCCTCCAAGGTGCCGTCCTGTTCGCCGGCGCGGGCGCGCAGCTCGGCCAGGGTGCCCTCGGCCAGCAGGCGCCCCGCCTTGATGATGCCGATGCGGTCGGCGATCCGCTCGGCGACCTCCAGGATGTGGGTGGTCAGGATCACCGTGGCGCCGGCCGCCACCCGGGCCTGCAGCAGGTCCTTGACCTGGCGCGCCACGGCCGCGTCGAGACCGGTCAGGGGCTCGTCCAGGATCAGCAGGCGGGGGTCGTGGATCAGGGCGCCTGCCAAGGCCGCCTTCTGCTTCATCCCCCGGGAAAATCCCTCGCAGCGCTGGTCGCGATTGTCCCAAAGGCCCAGCCACTTGAGCAGCTCCTCGGCCTTGGCCCGGGCGGCCTTGGCGTCGACGCCCCACAGTCCGGCGACGAACTCCAGGTATTCCATCGGCGTCAGCCGGTCGTAGAGCATCGGCTCGTCCGGCGCCCAGGCAATGATCTGCTTGGCGCCCGCGGGGTCGGCCAGGGCGTCGATCCCGAACACCGAGATGGAGCCCGCGTCCGGCTTCAGCAGCCCCGCCACCATCCGCAGGGTGGTGGTCTTGCCCGCCCCGTTGGGGCCGAGCAGGGCGTAAAGCTCACCCGCCCGCACCGTGAGGTCCAGGCGGTCCACCGCCGGCTTGCCATAACTCTTTGAGAGGCCCCGCAGGACCAGAGCGTCCGCCACCAAATCAACCTCACGCCCACGGGCGGTGCGCCAATATGGTCCAGCCGCGGCGCCCGCTCAACCGTACGTCGGCCATGGTCGCCGCAAAGGCGCGCAAATGTCGAACGCGCGGGCGACATCGCCATCGCCGCCCTTTCGCCAGGCGGCCGACCCCCTATGTTCTAGACAGGACGGCCCCGGCCGTTGGCGACATGACCGTCGGCCGCTTCCTGACCCACGGCCTCTCGCGGAGGTCCCGATGAACAGACTTGCCCTTGCGCTCGCGAGCGCGACCCTTCTGGCGTCGCCCTTGGCGTCGATCCCCACGGTTGCGGCGGCGCAGCACCATGGCGGCGGCGGTCACGGCGGTGGTGATCACCATGGCGGCGGCGGGAGCTGGTCCCACGGCGGCGGCGATCACAATGGCGGGGGATGGTCGCACGGCGGCGGCTACCACGGCGGCGGCTACCATGGCGGTGGCCGCTACTACGGAGGCTATCCCTACTATTGGGGCGGCTTCGGCCTGGGCTATGGCTGGGGTTACGCGGATCCCTGGTACTGGGGCTATCCGGCCTACTACGGCTACCCGCCTTTCGCCGGCTACAGCTACGAGACCATCGAGCGGGTGGATGGCGATGACGATGATGACTATGGGCCGCCGTCGGCAGCCAGCCCGCCGTCCGCGGCCGGCGCCCAACCGCAGGCCTGCGGTCAATGGGTCTGGGATGCGTCGAGCAGCAAGTACAATTGGGTCCCCTGCTGACCGGTCAGTTTGCCGCGCCCTCGCGCTCCGCGGGCAGGGTCTGGCGGTCGAACACTGCCTGTTGTGACGGCGTCAGCCGGTTGTAGAAAGCGACCACGGCCTGGCCCTCGCGCCTGAGGTCGGCCAGGTCCTGCTCCATGGTGGCTTCCATCAGGGCGACGCGGCGGGGCGTCGTGAGTTTCGGCATCATCGCCCGCGCGGCCCGATGGCGGGCGTCGGCCTGCGGGTTGGAGGAAATCGCGGCCGTGTAGTCGCGCCAGGCGTCTTCCTGTTCGACGCCGAGGTGCAGGGCGTCATGCAACTGGCCGAGGCGCGGCGGGGCGGACTGGGCCAAGGCGGCCGTGGAGACGAACAGGCATAGGCCCAGGCCGAGAGACAAGCTGCGCACGGCGAAATCCTTGAGGGATGAGGGGCGCATCCTACGCCCCGCGACCGCCGGCGCAATCGACCGACGCGCGATCAGGCCTCACCGAACTTGGTCTCCATGCGGATGCCCGCCGCCGTCAGCAGGGCCGTGGGCAGGACACCGCCGGCGCAGATGATCACGACGTCGTTGGCGATGACCGCCGGTCCGTCCGATTGGCTCAGCATCACGTGATCTGGCTCAATGGCGGTGACCTCCGTGTTCAGGCGAAGGTCGAGCCTCCCCTTGGCGACCATCGTGTCGATGCGTTCACGGTTGCGCGGCTTGGAGCGCTGAAAGGCGCCGCCGCGATAGGACAGGGTCACCTTGGCGTTGGTTTCCTCGGCCAGGGACGCGGCCGCCTCCAGGGCGCTGTCGCCGCCGCCCACCACCAGCACCTTGCGGCCGGCGTACTGGCGCGGGTCGACCATGCGGTAGACCACCTTGCTCAGATCCTCGCCCGGCGCGCCCAGAAGACGGGGCGAGCCGCGTCGGCCGACGCTGAGCAGCACCGATGACGCCGTCCGCGTACCGCCGCGACTGGTGACCTTGAACATCGGACCGTCGCGCTCGATGGCTTCCACCCGTTCCTCGTAGGCCACCGGCAGATGGGCCTTGGCGGCCAGGTCGTTCCAGTAGCGCAGCAGGTCCTCCTTGCTGATGTCGCCACGCGAGATGGCCCCGAACCCGGGCAGCTTGGCGGGCGAGCTCATCACCAGCTTGCCGCGCGGATAGTGGGCCACGGCGCCGCCCAGGATGTCCTGCTCCAGGGTGATGGCGTTCAGGCCCTTGTGGCGCGCCGCCAGGCTGGCCGAGAAGCCGGCGGGCCCGGCGCCGACGATGATCAGGTCGTATTGCGCCTGCCGGGCCCTGGGCCGCTTGGCGATCTCGTCGACGGCCTGGCGGCCTTGTTCCACGGCGTTGCGGATCAGGCCCATGCCGCCCAGCTCGCCGGCGACGAAGAGGCCAGGGACGTTGGTCTGAAAGTCAGGGCCCACCTGGGGCAGGTCGACGCCGCGGCGGGCGGTGCCGAAGACCAGGGTGATGGCGCCGACCGGACAGGCCGCTCGGCAGGCGCCATGGCCGATGCATTCGCTGGGGGTGACCAGTTCGGCCTTGCCCCTGATCAGGCCCAGGACGTCGCCCTCGGGACAGGCGCGCGTGCAGGCGCCGCAGCCGATGCACTTCATCGGGTCGATGACCGGGTGCAGCGTCGGTGGCTCGTCCAGTCCCGCTTCCACGGCGGCGGCCTTGAGGGCCAGGCTCCGCCGCTCTGTGCGTCGGCGACTCAGCGCATAGCCGCCGACGGCCAGCGCCAGGGGCACGCCGTACCAGAGGACTTCGACGCCTAGGTCCATGACGCTTCCACTAGGTTCGACACCCTAAGAAGATCTCAGGAAACCCCAAGGTCGCGGGCGGTGTCGCGCAGGCGCGTCTGGGTGGCGGGGTCGCCCTTGAAGGCCGCCAGGGCGTCCTGCAGGGCCTTGTGGGCCAGATCGGGCTGCCCGAGCACCTTGCGCGAGCGGATCAGGCGGACCCAGCCCTCGGCGTCGTGCGGATTGGCGGCCAGTTCCCGGGCCTGCCGCTCGACCATGCCGTTGATCATCGCCTGCTGGTCGCCGCCGCCCGCCCCGGCCGCGGGCCCGGCCATGACTGGCGCGTCCGGCGTCGGCGCGGCCCCCACGGCGGCGGGCGCGAGGCCGAGGTAGGATCGCGCGCGGGCGTCGTTGGGATCGAGCTTCAGGGCCGTCTCGAAGGCGCTCTTGGCGTCGGGGGTCATCTGGCCGCCGGCGGCCTTGTTCAGGGCCTCGCCATAGGCCGACTGGAAGCCGGCCGACTTGGGGTTCAAGGCCACGGCCTTGGCGTAGGCGCCCGCGGCCTGGGGGTACTTCTGGGTGGCGAAGTACGACCAGCCCAGCATGCGCCAGCCTTCGGCGTCGTTGGGCTGGGCCTTCAGGCGGTCCTCAAGTCGCGCGATCATGGTGTCGACGTCGGGCAGGCCCGGGTTGGCCGCTCCCGCGGCCGGCTGGGCCGCGGCCATGGCCGTGGGCAGCGCCGCATCGCCGCCGCCGCCGGCGGGGGCGCTTGGCGCGTTGGGCTTGCCCATCACCGCGTAGAGGGCCACGGCCCCCAGCACTACCGAGCCGACCACCACAGCGGCGGTGATGCGGTCGACGCGCGCCGACGGGGCCGGGGTCGGTTCGGCCGGCGCGGCGGCGGCCAGCAGCCGGCGCTGGGCTTCCAGCCTCGCGGCCTCGGCGGCGGCCGGGTCGATCTCGCCCACGGCCTGATCGAGGTCCACCTGGGCCAGCTCCGCCTTCAGCCGTTCGGCGGCGTCCGTCGGGGCGGCCACGGCGGCGCGAGCGCGCAGAAAGGGCAGGGCGACCAGGCTGGCGGCGGCCGCCGCCATGATCACGAAGACGAACCAGAGGGTCATGGCGTGTTTCCAGGCGGCGTGTCGGCCAGCAGGGCGTCCAGTTGCTTGCGCTCGTCCGCGGTGAGAGGGGCGGGCGCCGGCGCGGCGGGCTTTCGGCGAAGGTAGGCGGCGCTGAATCCGGCGGCGGCGAGCAGCAGCACCGCCGCCGGTCCGAACCAAAGCAGCCAGGTGTCGGGCTGCAGCGGCGGCTTCAACAGGACGAAGTTGCCATAGCGCGCCACCAGATAGGCGCGCACCTGGTCGTCGGTGTCGCCGGCCGAGACCCGTTCACGCACCAGGCGGCGCATGTCCGAGGCCAGGGGCGCGCCGGAATCGTCGATGTTCTCGTTCTGGCAGACCACACAGCGCAGGGTCTTGCTGATCGCCTCGGCCCGCGCTTCGAGCCGCGGGTCGTTGAGCATCTCGCCCGGTTCGACCGCCCAGGCCGCTTGGCTCAGAGTGAGGCTCGCCACGCAGGCGAGGGCGGCGACGACCCCAAGCCGGCGCTTCATGGCTCGCCCTCCAGCTTGGCCACCAGCGGACCCAGGGTGTCGCGCCAGACGTCGGGGGTGATGGCGCCGACCTGCTTGAAGCGGACCCGCCCGTGCTTGTCGACGACGAAGGTCTCCGGCGCGCCGCTGACGCCCAGGTCCAGGGCCAGGCGGCCCGCCTGGTCGGAGCCGACCTGGGTGAAGGGATTGCCCCGCTGGTTCAGCCAGGCCGCCCCTTCGGCCGGCGAATCCTTCCAGTCGACGCCGTAGATCGCCACCGCCTTTCGGGCCGACAGGTCGAGCAGGGTGGGGTGTTCCTCGACGCAGACGCCGCACCAGGAGCCAAAGACATTCACCAGCGACACCCGGCCGACCAGGTCCGCCTTGGCCAGACCAGGCTGTCCCGGCAGGACGGGCGCCAGGTTGAACTCCGGCATCGGCTTGTTCACCACCACGGACGGCAGCGCCCTGGGGTCGTTCTTGAGGCCGAAGTACATGGCGGCGGCGAAGACGGCGAACAGGACGATCGGGATCAGGGGCAGGAACCGCTTCACGGCGCGGCGCCCTGGGACGCCGCCGCCGGAGACGCCGGAACGGGCGCGGGCCGCGGCGCGCGCCGGCGGATGGCCAGCAGCGACCATTCTCCCGAGAAGGCCAGCACCCCGCCGATGGCCATCAAGGCGCCGCCGAACCAGATCCACGGCGCCAGCGGGTGGTCGTAGAGGCGCACGGTGAAGCGGCCGTCATCGCCCTGGTCGCCCAGGGCGGCGTAGAGGTTGCCGACCGGGCCGGTGCGGATCGCCGCCTTGGTCGTCGTCGACTGACGCTCGGGATAGAACCGGCGTTCCGGCGACAGCACCGTCTCCAGGTGGCCGTCCCGGCTGAATTCCAGCACCGCCCGCTCGATTTCGAAATTGGGACCGCGACCAGGCTCGACGGTCAGCAGACGCACCTCGCGGCCGGCGAAGGTCTTGGTTTCGCCGGGGCCCATGGCGAATGTCGCCTCCAGCTTCCAGGTCGACGCGCCGATGACGCCGGCCATCAGCACGCCCAGGCCCAGGTGCGCGGCGACGACGCCATAGGTGGACTTGGGCATGGCCAGGGCCATGCGGATCGACTGTTCCAGGGGAACCTGGCGGAACCGCGCGCGGCGGGTGATGATCTGGACCGATCCCACGATGAGCCAGGCCGCCAGGCCCAGGCCCGCCGCCGGCCATGGCCCCTTCGACAGGTTGAACACCAGCACCAGCAGGAAGATCGCCCCGCCGGCCGCGGCGGCGGGGCCGATGCGCCTCAGGACCTCGCGGCCCCGGTCCTCGCGCCATTTCAGCAGCGGGCCGGCCACCATGCCCAACATCAGCAGGGCCGCCAGAGGCATGAAGGTGACGTTGTAGTAGGCCGGCCCCACCGAGATCTTGTCGTGGGTCAGAAGGTCGATCGCCAGGGGATAGAAGGTGCCCAGGAACACCGTGGCCAGGAGGGTGATCAGCATGAAGTTGTTGAACACCAGGCTGCCCTCGCGGCTCAGCAGGGCGAAGGGCGCGCCCTCGCCCAGGCGGTGCGAACGCAGGCCGAACAGGACCAGGCCTCCGCCGGTGAAGCCGACGATCAGGGCCAGGATGAACGAACCGCGTCCGGGGTCGACGGCGAAGGCGTGGACGCTGGTCAGGACTCCGGAGCGAACGACGAAGGTGCCGATCAGGCTCATGGAAAAGGTGAGGATGCCCAGGAGGGCGGTCCATTTGACCAGGGTCTGGCGGCGCTCGGCGATCAGGGCGCAGTGGACCAGGGCCGTGCCGAACAGCCACGGCATCAGGGAGGCGTTCTCCACCGGGTCCCAGAACCACCAGCCGCCCCAGCCGAGCACGCAATAGGCCCAGAGCGAGCCCAGGGTGATGCCGATGGTCAGGCACGTCCACGCCGCCAGGATCCACGGCCGGGCGTAGCGCACCCACAGGGCGTCGGAGCGACCCTCGATCAGGGCGGCGATGGCGAACGAGAACGCCGTCGAGAACCCCACATAGCCCAGGTAGAGAAAGGGCGGGTGGCTGGCGAGTCCGGGATCCTGCAGCAGGGGATTGAGGCCCGCGCCCTGCGGCGGCGCCGGGATCAGCCGCGCGAACGGGTCCGACGTCGCGATGATGAAAGCCAGGAACCCAAGGCCCGTGAGGCCCTGGATCGACAGCACCCGGGCGCGCAGGGTCAGGGGAATGGCGCGGCCGAAGGCCCCCACCGTCGCCCCGAACAGCGACAGGATCAGGACCCACAGCATCATCGAGCCCTCGTGGTTCCCCCAGGTCCCGCTGAACTTGTAGATGAACGGCTTGGCCGTATGGGAATTGGCGGCCACCACCTCCAGCGAGAAATCCGAGACCAGGAAGCTGCGCACCAGGCAGGCGAAGGCCAGGGCGATGAAGGCGAACTGGGCGATGGCGGCGGCGTCGGCGAAGGCCATCAACCGGGCGTCGCGGCGGTGGGCGCCCAACATGGGCAGGATCGCCTGGGCGGCCGAGATCATCAGGGCGAGCATCAACGCGAACCGCCCGATTTCAGCCGTCATCCCGTCACGCCTTTCGCACTCATGGCTGTCGCGCCGAATGTTTCAGCGCGGCTTCAAGTCAGCAGCAAAGCGGCATAGCGACCGCTATCCCGTTTCCAAAGCTGTTTCCGGATCGCCAAGCTTCAAGAATCGGCAAGGCTAGTGGAGATAAGTCTGCCACAAATTAGGACCGCAATTTGGCGGCGCATGAATTGAGAGTCGTTCTCACCAGCGTTCGCCGTGCTTTCACCACGATTCCTGACCTATTCAGGCGAAGGTGAACTTGGAAGACAATGACGACGCAAGACTCAACCCAGGCGGCAGGCAATGTTCAAGGCGGCGCGGAGGTCCGGCGCAAGCCGTTGTCCGGCCTGCCGCTCTTCTCGGCCGCCGTGCTGGCGATCCTGGTCCTGGCCTGGCTGCACCGGCATGACGGCCTGATCACGCCGCGGGACGGCGTCGGCTACGCCTTCGGCATCGTCGGGGCGTTGATGATGCTGGCGCTGCTGCTCTACCCGCTGCGCAAGCGCATCCGGGGCATGCGCGGCTGGGGGCGGGTGTCGGACTGGTTCCGCTGGCACATGGTGCTGGGCGTCCTGGGCCCCGCCCTCATCGTCCTCCACTCCAACTATCACCTGAAGTCGGCCAATGCGGCGGTGGCCTTCTTCTCGATGGTGGTGGTGGCCTCCAGCGGCATCGTCGGTCGCTATCTCTATGGCCGCATCCACGCCGGCCTCTATGGCCGCAAGCGCGAGGCCCAGGAACTGCGCGCGGAAGCGGCCGCCGACCGCCGCGCGATGGGGCTGGATCTGCGCGAGGGCTCTCCCGCCGCCGTCGAACTGGCGCGCTTCGAGGCCCAGGCCCTCGCCCCGACCACCAATCTCGGTTCGGCCATCCTGCGCTTCTGCACCGTCGGCCACATGATCCGGGTCAGCCGTCGCCGCCTCGCCGCGGATCTGGACGCGCAATGGGCCGGCGACGGCGCGCCGCCCTCGGAGCTCAGGAGCCGCCGCCGCGAGGCCCGCCGGCGCGCGGAGCATTACTACTCAGCGGTCGGCCGGGCGGCGACCTTCGGCCTCTATGAGCGCCTGTTCGCCCTCTGGCACGTCCTGCACGTGCCCCTGTTCGTCATCCTGGTCCTGACCGCGATCGCCCACGTCGTCGCCGTCAACCTTTACTGAGGGCCGGGCAGGGGGCATGCGGGCTCTGCGGACCTTCCTGCTACTGCTTGCGGTGCTCGTGCTCGCGCCGGCCGCCAGCCAGGGACAGTCCCTGCTCAAGCAACTGGTGTCTCCGGGTCAGCTGGCGCGCGCCCACGCCAGTCTCGATACGAAGTGCGAGGCCTGCCACGCCGCCTTCGACAAGACGGCCCAGTCGCGGCTTTGCCTGACCTGCCACAAGGATGTCGCCGCCGACGAAGCCCGCCGCCAGGGCTTCCATGGCCGCGGCGCCGCGGCTGGCGCGCCCTGCAAGTCCTGCCACACCGATCACGCCGGGCGCGGGGCCGACATCGTCCGTTTCAACGCCAGCGCCTTCAACCATGCCCAGACCGACTACCCCCTGGCGGGCGCGCATCAGCGCGTCCTGTGCGCCGCCTGCCACGTCGCCGGGCGCAAGTACCGGGCCGCCCCAGCGGCCTGTGTCGCCTGTCACCGCAAGGACGACGCGCACAAGGGCGGCCTCGGCGACGGCTGCCAGCGTTGTCACACCGAGCAGGGCTGGAAGCAGGCGACCTTCGACCATGCTGCGACGCGCTTCCCGCTGACCGGCGCCCACGCCCGGATCGCCTGCGACGCCTGCCACGCCGGCGGCCGGTTCAAGGGCGCGCCCACGGCTTGCCTCGCCTGCCACGCGCGCCAGGACATCCACGCCGGCCGCCTGGGCTCCGCCTGCGCAGACTGCCACGTGACCAGCGCCTGGAGCGCCGCCCGCTTCGATCACCGCCGGACGGGATTTGCTCTGACCGGCGCCCATGCCCGGGTCGACTGCGGCGCCTGCCACGCCGGTAATCGCTTCGCCGGGACGCCCCAGACCTGCGTCGCCTGTCACGCCGCGCGCGATGTTCACGCCGGGCGGTTCGGCGCCAGTTGCGGCGATTGCCACACGGCCCAGGCCTGGACCGTCACCCGCTTCGACCACAGCCGCACCGGATTTCCCCTGACCGGCCTGCACGCCGACGTCGAATGCGCCCAGTGCCACAAGGGGCCGGACAAGACCGTCAAGGCGCCCACGGCCTGCGTCGACTGCCACCGCGACAAGGACGTTCACAAAGGGGGTAACGGCGCCCAGTGCGAGCAGTGCCATTCGGCGGTCGGCTGGAAGGTGACCTCCTTCGACCACAACAGCCAGACCAGTTTCCCGCTGGAGGGCCAGCATACCAAGGTCGCCTGCAACGCCTGCCATGTTCAGCCGGCCAAGGTGGTCAAGCTCTCCGCGGCCTGCGGCGCCTGCCATGTCGTCGACGACGCCCACAAGGGCCAGGAGGGGACCGCCTGCGGATCGTGCCACAATGTCCGAGGCTGGAAGGTCGGCGTATTCTTCGATCACGATCAGGCCGCGTTCCCGCTCATCGGCAAGCATGCCGCCTTGGCCTGCGCCGCCTGCCACGCTTCGCCGCGTTTCAAGGATGCGCCCACGGCCTGTGTCGGCTGTCACGCCAAGGACGACCGCCATGGCGGCGCCCTGGGGACCGGCTGCGCGACCTGCCACTCACCCGCTGACTGGCGGATCTGGCGTTTTGACCACGCGACCCAGACGCAGTTCGCCCTCACCGGCGCCCATGCGGACCTGACCTGCGGGGCCTGCCACACCAAAAACACCGGCGCGAAGGTGAGGCAGTCGTCCGAGTGTGTCGTCTGTCATCTCAAGGACGACATCCATCGTGGGTCGTTTGGCGCGGAATGTCAGCAATGCCACAACACGGACACATTCAGGCGCACCAATAACGCCATGCATTGAGTCGTCGAGTTTCTGGCGACCGGGTGGGATTTACAAATTGTTCACAAGTTGACGCCGGCCGTGCCAGGTATCGGCCAGGCTTGTGTTGTTGTGTGTGAGGTTCAGCATTTACCAATGCTATCCCTAGGGTCACATTGCGCGCCTGAGGAGAGCTGAGGATCTTCCGTCCTCGCCTCATAAGCGATTTCTTCAATCAGAAGCTTCCCCCTCATCTAAGGACAGTAGTTCTTATTCTCATCTGTGCGCTGGCCGTCAGCGGCGCGGCCATTTCCACCCTGACGCGCGGCGAGGCCGCGCCGGCGGCGGCGCAAAGTTTCGATCACGCAAAGACCGGCTTTCCGCTCCTGGGCGCCCACACCCAGGTCGCGTGCGCGGCCTGTCACGTGAACGGGGTGTTCAAGGGCACCACGAAGGTCTGTTCCGAGTGCCACGACAACCGGATCGCCAGCGGCCGGTCCGCCAGCCACCCGCCCACCACCAAGCAATGCCAGGCCTGCCACGCCACGACGGCCTGGACATCGAACATCAAGTTCGACCACGCCGAGGCGTCGGCGGCGTGCGGCGCCTGCCACAACGGCCATTTGGCCAAGGGCAAGCCGGCGACGCACCCCAAGACCTCGGATCAGTGCCAGGACTGCCACACCACCACGGTGTGGACGACGGCGACCTTCAATCACGCCGGCATCACCACAAACTGCGCCAGTTGCCACGACGGAAAATCAGCCGCCGGCAAGTCCGCGACGCACCCGGCGACGTCCAATGCCTGCGAGAATTGCCATACGCCGTCGGGCTGGACCTCTGTCCACTTCAGCCACGCCGACGCCTCGGGGACCTGCGCGAGCTGTCACGACGGCAAGACAGCGCCGGGCAAGAGCTCGACCCACCTGGCCACCAACAGCCAGTGCCAGGACTGTCACGTCACCACGTCCTGGACCTCGAACCAGTTCAACCACGCCGACGCGTCCGGAAGCTGCGCCAGTTGCCACGACGGCAAGGCTGCGCCCGGCAAGCCGACGACGCACCTGGCCACCAATGCTGTCTGCGAAGACTGCCACGTCACCACCACCTGGACCTCCAATCGCTTCAACCACGCCGACGCCTCGGGGACCTGCGCGAGCTGTCACGATGGAAAGACGGCGCCGGGCAAGGGCGCGACCCACCTGGCCACCGGCAACCAGTGCCAGGACTGCCACGCCACCACGTCCTGGACTCCGACAGGCTTCAATCACGCCGACGCGTCAGGAGCCTGCGCCAGTTGTCACGACGGCAAGGCGGCGCCTGGCAAGCCGGTCAATCATATGTCGACCAACGCCGTGTGCGAGGACTGCCACGTCACCTCGACCTGGACGTCGAACCGCTTCAACCACGCCGACACTTCCGCCGCCTGCGCCAGCTGCCACGACGGCAAGGTCGCGCCGGGCAAGCCGGCGAATCACATCGCCACCAGCGCCGCCTGCAGCGACTGTCACGGGACCACCGGCTGGAGCAGCGTCAGCTTCAACCACGCCTCGGTGACCGGGACCTGCGTCAGTTGCCACAACGGCCAGATCTCGCCCGGCAAGCCCGCCAACCACCTGGCGACCAACAACACCTGCGACGACTGCCACGTCACGACGACCTGGGTCTCCAACCGCTTCAATCACGCCGACGCCACCGGGACCTGCGTCAGTTGCCATGACGGCAAGGTCGAGGCCGGCAAGCCGGCGAACCACCTGGCGACCCACAACACCTGCGACGACTGCCACGTCACGACGACCTGGGTGTCGAACCGATTCAACCACGCCGACGCCACGGGGACCTGCGTCAGTTGCCACGACGGCAAGGTCGAGGCCGGCAAGCCGGCGAACCACCTGGCGACCAACAACACCTGCGACGATTGCCACACGACGTCGACCTGGGTGTCGAACCGCTTCAATCACGCCGACACCACGGCGGCCTGCGCGTCCTGCCACAATGGGACCGCGGCGCCGGGCAAGCCGTCCAACCACGTGGCGACCAGCGCCGCGTGCAGCGACTGCCACTCGACGACGAGCTGGACGGTCACCAGCTTCAACCACGCCTCGGTCTCCGGGACCTGCGCGAGCTGCCACAACGGAACCACCGCCACAGGCAAGCCGTCCAACCACCTGGCGACCAACAACACCTGCGACGACTGCCACGTCACGACGACCTGGGTGTCGAACCGGTTCAACCACGCCGACGCCACGGGAACCTGCGCGTCCTGCCACAACAGCACGACCGAACCCGGCAAGCCGGCCAACCACATGTCGACGAACAACGTCTGCGAGGACTGCCACGTCACCTCGACCTGGACGTCCAACCGCTTCAATCACGCCGACACCACGGCCGCCTGCGCCAGCTGCCACAACGGCGCCACGGCGCCGGGCAAGCCCGCCAACCACATCGCCACCAGCGCGCCCTGCAGCGACTGCCATTCCACCAGCACCTGGACGGTGGCGAACTTCAACCACGCCTCGGTCACCGGGACCTGCGCGAGCTGCCACAACGGGACTACCGCGACCGGCAAGCCGGCGACGCACCTGGCGACGAACAACACCTGCGACGACTGCCACGTCACGACGACCTGGGTGTCGAACCGGTTCAACCACGCGGACGCTACCGGGACCTGCGTCAGCTGCCACAACGGCACGACCGAGCCTGGCAAGCCGGCCAACCACATGTCGACGAACAACGTCTGCGAGGACTGCCACGTCACCTCGACCTGGACGTCGAACCGCTTCAACCACAACGACACCACGGCCAGCTGCGCCAGCTGTCACAACGGCACGACTGCGCCGGGCAAGCCCGCCAACCACATCGCCACCAGCGCGCCCTGCAGCGACTGCCATTCCACCTCGACCTGGACGGTGGCCAACTTCAACCACGCCTCGGTCACAGGGACCTGCGCGAGCTGCCACAACGGGACCACCGCGACCGGCAAGCCGGCGACGCACCTGGCGACGAACAACACCTGCGACGACTGCCACGTCACGACGACCTGGGTCTCGAACCGCTTCAATCACGCCGACGCCACGGGGACCTGTGCGTCCTGCCACAACGGCACCACCGAACCCGGCAAGCCGGCCAACCACATGTCGACGAACAACGTCTGCGAGGACTGCCACGTCACCTCGACCTGGACGTCGAACCGCTTCAACCACAACGACACCACGGCCAGCTGCGCCAGCTGCCACAACGGCACCACGGCGCCGGGCAAGCCCGCCAACCACATCGCCACCAGCGCGCCCTGCAGCGACTGCCATTCCACCAGCACCTGGACGGTGGCGAACTTCAACCACGCCTCGGTCACAGGGACCTGCTCCAGTTGCCACAACGGCACGACGGCTACCGGAAAGCCGGCGACCCACCTCAGCACCACCAACACCTGCGACGACTGCCACACCACCACGACCTGGGTGTCCAACCGCTTCAACCACGCGGACGCCCTGGGGACCTGCGCCAGCTGTCACAACGGGACGAAGGCCACAGGCAAGCCGGCGACGCACATCGCCACCACGGGCGCCTGCGACGACTGCCATGTGACCAGCGCCTGGACGACGGTCCACTTCAACCACGCCGATGTCACCGGGACCTGCGCCAGTTGCCACAACGGCACGACCGCCACCGGCAAGCCGGGGACCCACATGGCCACCACCAACGTCTGTGACGACTGCCACGTGACCAGCGTCTGGACGACGGTCCACTTCAACCACGCCGACGCCACCGGGACCTGCGCCAGTTGCCACAACGGCACGACCGCGCCCGGCAAGCCGGCGACGCACATGGCCACCACCAACATCTGCGACGACTGTCACGTCACCTCAGTGTGGACGACCGTGCATTTCGACCACGCCGACGCCACCGGGACCTGCGCCAGCTGCCACAACGGCACGACAGCGCCCGGCAAGCCGGCGACGCACATCGCCACCACCAACGTCTGCGACGACTGCCACGTCACCACCAACTGGACGACCGTCCACGTCGACCACAACGACGTCACCGGCACATGCTCGTCCTGCCACAACGGCACGACGGCCACGGGCAAGCCGGCGACCCACATCACCACATCGGCCCAATGCGACAGTTGCCACAGCACCCTGGCGTGGTTGCCCGCCAAGTTCGACCACAGCACGGTCTCCGGTGGCTGTTCGTCCTGCCACAACGGCACGACGGCCACGGGCAAGCCGGCCAACCACTTCACCACCACGCTGCAGTGCGACAACTGCCACAACACCAGCAACTGGACCTCGGTGGTTTATCACCACACGGGCGCGAACTTCCCCGGCACGCACAACGCCGGGGTCGGCTGCACCGACTGCCACACCACCAATGCGCAGACCATCACCTACAAGTCGCCGGCCTATGCGCCGAACTGCGCCGGCTGCCATGCCAGCCAGTTCAGGGCCGATGCGCATCCCAAGTACACATCGCCGAACCAGGTGAATTACACGGTATCTGATCTCAGAGACTGCGCCGGGTCGTGTCACATCTATACAGATAGCTCCATGACCACGGTAAAGACTTACAGAAACTCGCACCACCGGGCGAGCTCGGGCAGCTTCGACTGACCGATGCTCAAATCAACCGGAGGCAAGGCGAGGCGTAGCGGGATGGCGGGGGCCAGAACATTCCTAAGGGGCGGATCTTTCTCATGCGATATTCCAAACGGCTGACCCGGCGCGCGGCGCGCCCGCTGAGCGCGACCGCGCTTGCCGCGGTCGCCCTGGCGTCGGCCTCGGCCGTCCAGGCTCAGGACGGCATCGACCGGGTGCTGTCGGTGGCCGACGTCATCGACAGCGAACAGTGCGCCGTCGTGCGCATCGGCTTCAACGTGCCGGTCAACATGGTCTCAAGCTTCCCGCTGGACACCGGCGACGAGCTGCGCATCCGCGTCAAGAGCGCGCCGGGCAGCGTTCCGCCGAGCGCCATGCAGACCCGCGAATCCCTGCACCCGCCATCGAGCACCCTGGCCTCGATCACCGGCATCTCCTACGAGGGCGACCGCCCCGAGGGCCCGACCCTGGACATCAGCTTCCGCCGTCCGGTCTACTTCCACGTGGGCCAGGGCGCGGACTTCCGCAGCATCGTCGTGGCCATCTCAGACCACGCCGACACCGCCTGCACCCCGGACTTCAGGCCCATCGCCAGCGCGCCGATCGCCGCGAACGCCACCGCCGCCCCGCCACAGCCGCGCAACGGCGCCGGTGACCTGCCGCTGCCCCTGCGCGCGGCCGATCCCAACGCCAGCGCCCAGTCGGTCAGCCGCCTGCAGGACGCCCGCACGGCCCTGACCGGCAAGGACTACCCTCGCGCCATTCAGCTCCTCACGGCGGTGGTCGAAGGGCCCGAGAGCGCCTTGACGCCCGAGGCCCTTGAACTGCTCGGCCTGGCCCGCGAACGCAACGGCCAGCTGGCCCACGCCAAGGCCGAGTACGAGGAGTTCCTGCGCCGCTATCCCAAGGGCGACGCCGCCGACCGCGTGCGCCAGCGCCTGGCCGGCGTCCTGGCCGTGGGCAGCGCGCCCAAGCCCGAACTGCGCCGCCCCGGCCAGCCCGCCGCCCCCCAACAGCCCCGGGTGGCCTGGGAATTCGGCGGCAGCGTCTCGGAGTACTTCCTCTACGACGACGGCTACCACAAGACCGACGACGTCGCCTCGGGCCACACCATCACCGACAACCAGGTCAACCAGGACCAGCTGCTGACCACGGTGGACGGCATCGCCACCGCCCGTGGTCCCGGCTACATCGCCCGCGGCCGGGTCAGCGCCACCTTCACCGACGACATGCTGGCCGGCGCCAAGAACCAGGGCACGGTCAGCGCCCTCTATCTCGAGGCCATGGACACCCGCCAGCACGTGTTCGGCCGCTTCGGCCGCCAGACCCGCAGCACCGGCGGGGTGCTCGGCCGCTTCGACGGCGGCCTGTTCAGCCTGAAGGTGGCGCCGGAGCTGAAGTTCGAGGTCGCCGGCGGCTATCCCGTGGACAGCTCCAAGATCCTGCACGTGGACACGTCGCGGCCCTTCGTGGCCACCAGCCTGGCCATCGGCCGCTTCCGCAAGGCGTGGGACGCCGATGTCTATTTCGTGCGTCAGAACAACCACAACCTCATCGACCGCGAGGCCATCGGCGGCGAGCTTCGTTATCTCGACAACAGCCGCTCGGTGTTCGCCTCGATCGACTACGACGTGCACTTCAAGCGGGTGAACCTGGCCCTGCTGAACGCCACCACAACGTTCAAGGACCGCACCAGCGTCAGCGTGGCGGTGGACTATCGCCAATCGCCGCTGCTGACCTCCAACAACGCGCTGATCGGCCAGACGGTGACCAGCATCGTCGACCTGGAGCCGATCTACGGCGCCGGCGGCATCTACCAGCTCGCCGCCGACCGCAGCGCGTCCAGCAAGTCGGTGACGGTCAGCGTCGCCCACCCCTTCAACGAGAAGTTCTCGTTCAACGCCGACGCCACGGTCTCAAACATCGGGCCTACCCCGGCGTCGGGCGGTGTGGCGGCTGGGCCCAGCACCGGAACCGAGGAATATCTGTCCGCCCAGCTCATCGGCAGCGGCCTCCTCAAGCAGGGCGACCTGGGCATCGTCGGCTTCCGGTTCGCCAACACCGGCGCGTCCTACCGCTACATCCTGGACATCAACACACGCTATCCGATCAGCCGGGCGCTGCGGGTCAACCCGCGCCTGATCCTCAGCTACCGGGACAACAAGATCACGCCGGGGACGGAGTTCTCCACCAAGCCGTCGATCCGGGTGAACTACTACTTCCACAAGCACTATCAGCTCGAGCTCGAGAGCGGCGGCGAGTGGACCGTCGACCGATCCCAGATCAGCCACGACACCACGCTCGGCTACTATCTCAACATGGGCTTCAGGGCGGACTTCTAGCACCAGGCGCGCGGCTGGAGGACAGTGGCGTCCGCTGGCCGCGCGTGGGACAGTCAGGGCTGTCCCGGAGGGACGGAGACCGCAGCCATGCCCGAAGTCCCGCATCCTGGGATGCCTCCCGTCGCCGTCCAGCGCGCCAAAGACCAGGCGGCCGCCACGGCCGCGCCCTCCGAGGGGGAGGCGGGCGCCGGGCCACCGCTGCTGGAAGACTACCTGTGCTGTCCGCTTTGCGGCTCGGGCGGCCGCGTTCTCGGCACGGCGGATTGCTCGGGCCATCCCCTGTGGCGCGAGCCCTTGCCGCGGACACTGGAGTGGATGGAGTGCGAGGGGTGCGGCCATGTGCATACGCGGCGCTTCTGGACGCCGGCGGGTCTCGCCGTACTGTTCGGGAACCTCAACGAGACGCAGGTTCTCAGGGCGTCTGACGACATCGACGCGATCCGCGCGACCTGGGCGCCGGTGGTCGAGCGGGCGATCGCCCTGCTGGGCGGATATCGCGCGGCGATGGCCTCGCCGACGCCGCCCACGTGGGTCGACGTGGGGTGCGGCGCCGGCGGCCTGCTGATGGCCGCCGGCGACTTCGGCTTTTCGGCGATGGGCGTGGACGCCCGCGTCGAGACAGCCGATCAGTTGAGGGCGCTGGGGTTCAACGCGATCAGCGGGAACTTCGCCGACGTGGCGCTCGACAAGCGATTCCACATCGATGTCCTTTCGATGATGGACATCCTCGAGCACCTGCCGTTTCCGAAGCAGGCGCTCGCCAAGGCGGCGCAGATCGTCCGTCCGGGCGGTTTGATCGTCATCAGCCTGCCGGACCTGACCTCTTCAAGCTGGCGACTGATGGATGCGGCCAAGCGCAATCCGTACTGGATCGAGATCGAGCACCATCACAACTTCAGTCGGACCAAGCTCATGGACCTGTTGCGTGAAGCCGGCTTCGAACCGGCCGAGTTCGCCATCCCGTCCCGCTATCGGGCTCAGATGGAGGTCTACGCGATACGGGCGCCCTAGCGTCGGGCGGGTTCGGACGACGGTCCGGCAGCGTCCGGCAACGCGCCCTCTCTGCGTGTGTCCTCGAGCCCTCAAGGGAGGCCGTGGACCGTAAGGGGGCTACTTCGGCATCTCCTGTCAGTCCGAAGGCGCGTGCGGATCGATGGTGTGGATGGGCAAGTCCCAGTGGTTCACGGTCAGCTCCCAGCGACGCTGTTCGTCGCGGGCCAGGGCTTGGCGGTCAGGGAATAGCTGGCGTTCGACTTCGCCTTCGTGCCGGGAGCCGGCCCAGTTGGGGTAGGTGATCACGATGCGGAAGTCCCAGCGGGCGTCCTCGCTCGTGTGCAAGCCGGGCCGCTCGATCACGTAGTCGGTAACGTAGCCGAGCTGCTTTTCGCGGTCGAGGATGGCCACCTGATACCTCTGGAAGATCTTCCACCACTCGTCCTGGTAGCCGTAGCGGACCCGGTAGACCCATTCGACCCGATAGGGCTGGGTTCCTGGTGACGTGGTCTGGGCGTCCACGGCGCTCGCCAGGAGCAGGGCCGACGCGGCTGCGGCGAAGAAGATTTTCATGATCAATTCCAGGGGGTTGCGCCACCCGGCCGAGCGACTGGGGCCAGCGGCGATGTGTCAGGAGAAGACCTGGTCTCGCAGGTCGGCCAGCAAGGGCCCCAGCGGCGCGACGATGTAGCCCGCCGGGCTGTTCAGGCGTCGGGAATGGCGGGGAAGCAGTTCGGCGGTCTGCGGTCCGATCAGGGCGATGAGTCCGTCCAGACGGGTCACGTCGGGCGCCCGGTCCAGGATCTGGAACAGCCTTGCGAGGCCCGCGGCGAAGGCTTCGAGGTCTGCGCCTTGCCTGTCGGCGACGTGTTGCATCACCGCAAAGCCCAGGAGGTCGGCCAGCGTGAAGCCGGTCGAAGCCCTGGCGTCCGGCGACGGCGCGAGGGATCGCCAGGCGTCCAGTCGGTCGAGTGTCGCGCCGACGATGGCGGCCGCTTCGGCGTTGGAGAACCGGACCGGGTCTGTCGTCCGCCGCGCCGGGTCGCTCATGCGCCCAGCTCCGACGTCGCCCGACCTGGCTGGCGCGCGGCATCGTCGTCGATGCGGGGCTCCGTCAGCGCCCGGAAGGCCCGGTCGAAATAGACCAGGGGGCGGGCCTCCCCGGTCCGGACCTCCTCGATATCCAGGATGAACATCGAGTGGCTGCCGGCGTCGATCCTCTGGGTGACGGAGCCGGCCAGGCCGATCAGGGCGCGGTCGTACCGTGGCGGCTCGCCGAGGGGCAGGCGCCAACCGTCGCTTGAGAAGCGCTGGTCGGCGAGCGCGGCGGTCGAGAACCGCGCCGCCTCGTCCGCGTCGTGCTCGGCCAGCACCGAGAGGCTGCAGCGTGGGGCGGAAAGCAGGGGGCCATGCGCGCCGGCCCCTTTTCGCACGCAGAACAGCATGCGGGGCGGCTCCGTCGACAGGGACGTCAGGGATGAGACCAGAAGTCCCCGCGGCGCGCCGCCCGCATCCAGACAGGCGACCACCGCCACGCCGCCCGCCAGCTTCGCCATGGCGTCCCGGAACCGGGCCGCGTCCGGGAAGGCGCGGGACGGCTCGATCACGGTGTGACCGTATCGGTGCTGGCCTTCGGCGTGAGCCTGGGCCGGGGCGGGCGGGGGCGGCATGGCGGTGAGGCCTCAGCTCGCCTGGCGGGCCGGGTTGGCCTCGCGGTGGGCGACGCGTTCCCGCACCAGCGGGATCAGGTCGCGGCCGTAGGCGACGGCGTCCTCCAGCGGGTCGAAGCCGCGGATGAGGAAGGTGGAGACCCCCAGGTCGTAGTAGTCGAGCAGGGCGTCGGCCACCTGTTCCGGCGTGCCCACCAGGCCGGTGGAATTGCCGCTTGCGCCGGTCAGGGCGGCGACGCCGGTCCACAGGCGCTTGTCGAGACGCGAACCGAGGGCGGCGGCGGCCAGCAGGCGCTGGGCGCCGGCGTTGGGCGGGGCGTGGCCGTCAGTCTTCAGGCCCGCCTTCTCGCGCAGCTCGCGGGTGCGGTCCTCGATCTCCTTGGCCCGCTTCCAGGCGCCTTCCTCGGTGTCGGCCAGCACCGGCCGCAGGGACAGGCTGAAGCGCGGGTTACGCCCCCACTTGGCGGCGGCGGCGCGCACCCGGGCGACGGTCTCGCTGACCTGGGCCTGGGTCTCGCCCCACAGGGCGTAGATGTCGGCGTGCTTGCCCGCCACCGGGATCGCGGCGTCGGACGAGCCGCCGAAGTAGATGGGCAGATGGGGCTTCTGGGCCGGCTTCACGCCCCCGAAAGCGCCCTTCACGTCGTAGTACTTGCCGCGATAGTCGAACGGCAGGTCGCTGGTCCATTCCAGGCGGACGATATCGAGATATTCGTCCGTGCGTGCATAGCGCTCGTCCTTGGTCAGGTGGTCGCCATCCTTCTTCAGCTCATCGTCGGAGCCGCCGGTGATGATGTGTACGGCGATGCGGCCCCCGCTGAACTGGTCCAGGGTCGCGAGCTGGCGCGCCGCGACCGTGGGGGCGGTGAAGCCAGGGCGGTGGGCGATCATGAAGGCGAGCCGCTTGGTCACCGACGCGGCGTGGGCCACCACGAGCTGGCTTTCCGGCGAGGTGGAGCTGAACGCCACCAGGGCGCGGTCGAAACCGCCGTCCTCGTGCGCCTTGGCGACGGTCTCGACGTAGTCCCGGTCGATGGCCGGGCCGTTGTAGGGGTGGATTTCGGACCCGTGGTGGGTGCCGATGAAGCCGATGAACTCGACGGACATGGATGGCGCTCTCGCTTGGCGGAATGTAGGCGAGAACCATATCCTACTTAATTGGTGGGGATTAGCGAGTTCTTCTCAACGCATCGATAGGAAAGCCTTATGCGTCAAGCCGCGGCCGGGACCTTGCCGGCCTCGCGGGCGACGGCGCGCTGCACTGCGGGCCGGTCGAGCAGGCGCCGGGCGTGGGCGGTGAACGCGGGGTAGTCGGCGGTGTCGATGTCCAGACGCTCGGCCCAGCGCCAGAAGACCAGGGCATAGGGGTCGACGGCGGTGAAGCGTCCGCCCACCAGCCAGCCGCCGGGGGCGTCCCTGAGGATCGCTTCGATCTCGTCGAAGGCGAGCAGGACGTTCCGCCGGCCGCCGGTCTTCAGCGCGATCTTGGCCGCCGCGTCGTCGGTGAACCGCTCCGGCCGGAACACTTCGGCGAAGGCGATGTGCACGCCGCTGGCGAACCAGCCGATCAGTTCATAGGACCGGGCCAGTAACGACGGGGTCTCGAACGGCAACAGGCTGGCGGTGGGAAAGCGCTGGGCGATGGCGGTCAGAATGGCGACGTTCTCGGTGATCACCTGGCCGTCGGCGATCAGGACGGGGACGCGTCCGCGGGGATTGATGGCCAGGAACTCGGGCTGGCGCTGCTCGGCCTCGGCCAGCAGTAAGCGCTCGCCGCGATAGGTGGCGCCGGCTTCTTCGAGGGCGACCAGGGGCGCCAGGGAGCACGCGCCGGGCGCGAAGTAGAGGGTCAGGGACATGGTGCGATCCTTCGAGATCAGATGACGAAAAAGCCGTGCGTCCCGTCGCGGGCCAACTGGTCGACCAGGCCGAACTCCCAGTCCAGGTAGGCCTGCATGGCGGCCGGCGCGTTGTCGGTCCCCTCGTAGGGGCGGCGGTAGACGTCCTCCGGCTGGCTGGCGGCGTGAGTGAGGCCGGTCTCCAGCGGATGGCCGGCGGCGGTCCAAGCCTGGGTCCCGCCCTCCAGAACCAGGGGCGGCCGACCGGTCAGCGCTTCCACCTCCGGCGCCGAGAAGCGGGCCAGGGCGTCGTCCGGCGAGGTGAGCACGACGTCGCCGACGATCTCGACGGCCGGCAGGTCGGTGGCCAGGCGGGCGCGGATGGCGAACCAGGCTCCCGGGATGTGCCCACGGCGATGGGCCGGACTCGGTCCGAGGTCGACAACCGTCGCCTGACTGCCCGCCAGGCGTCCCGCCAGGTCATCGGCGCCGATGGTGCGGACGGGTGGCGGCGCGGGCCGCGTCGACGCCACGGGTCCGGTTTCCAGAAAGGCTTCGGCCGGCGCGTCCAGGACGTAGACATCCCACCCCATCTGGGCCAGCCAGGAAGCGGTCATGTCAGCGCGCACGCCCCGCGGATCGGCCAGCACGATGCGCGCGCCGCGCACGGGGGCGGCGTGGTCGGTCTCCTGCACGAGCTGCCCTCCGGGAGCGTTGCGGAACCCCTGAACGTGGCCCGCCTCGAACTCGTCGGCCTGGCGAACGTCGAAGCGATAGAGGGTGCGGCCGGCGTCCGTCTCCAGGGCGGCAAGGTCCTTGAGCGTCAGGCGGCGCACGCCGGCGCGGTCGGCCACCTGGCGAGCCTTGGACCGCGCCTCCGCCTCGTCCTGGGCCGAGGGTTCGACGTAGCGGCGCGACTGGCCGTGCTCCAGGCTCTGACCGGCCAGGGTCCAGCCGATCGACCCGTTGCGCAGGGCGAAGACCCGGTTCGGCACGCCGGCGTTGATCAGCGACTGGGCGCCGATCAGGCTTCGCGTGCGGCCGGCGCAGTTGACGATGATCGAGGTTGCCGGATCGGGCGCCAAGGCCCTGGCGCGCAGCACGAGCTCGGCCCCCGGGACGCTGACGCCGGTCGGGATGCTCATGGTGCGGTATTCGTCGAAGCGGCGGGCGTCGAGGATGACGATGTCGGCCTTGCGTTGGATCAGCGACTTGACGTCGGGCGCCGCCAGGGACGGGGTGTGGCGGCGGGCCTCCACCAGTTCGCCAAAGGCCTTGCTGTAGGAATTGACGTCCTGGAACAGCTCCAGGCCCGCGGAGGCCCAGCCTTTCAGCCCGCCCTGCAGAACATGGACCTGGGTGTAGGCGAGCGCGGCCAGACGCTCTGCGGCCACGCCGGCCAGGCCTTCACCGTCGTCATAGAGCACGATCTTGACGTCGCGCCGGGGGAGGCGGTCGAACACCTCCAGCTCCAGGCGGCTCAGCGGCAGGTTGGCGGCGAACAGGGGGTGCGCCTTGGCGAAGGGGTCCTCCTCGCGCACGTCCAGCAGAGCGATTTCGCGCCGCGCGATCAGGTCCAGCCGGACCTCGGCGGGCGTGACAGTCCGGCTCATGCGTTTACCCGCCTCGCATTGGAGTATCCGGAGACGAAGGGCTTGCGCCGCCCGGCGGCGTCGAAGCTGGACCGCTCGATCACGCCGATGTCGCCGCCATAGACGTGAATGCTGATCGAAGGGTCGAGGACCAGGGCGTTCTTCACCTGGTGGATGTCGCCGATGGACGGCGACACCGCCTCCACCTGGCCGGGCTGCAGGCGGTGAGGCGGTCCCGAGGGCAGAAGGACGCCTTCCGAGCGAGAATAGGCCTGGGAGACTTCGGCGCCCCGCAGAACGCCGATCAGGCCCCACACGGTGTGATCGTGCACCGGTGTGCCCTGTCCCGGCCCCCAGACGAAACTCACGACGCTGAACCGCTCTAGAGGGTCGCAGTGCAAAAGGTACTGCCCGTACCCGTGGGCGACAGGTTGCGCGGAGGCCGCCGGCAGCCAGTCGTCGTGAGCCACCAGGCCGGCCAGCAAGGCGCCGCCCTGGTCGAGCAGTGTCGGCTCGTCCTGGGTCTGGGAAACGAGCTTGGTGAAGTCCTGGATGAAGTCCGCCAGGCGATGAGGATTGGAAACGGTCATGGTGTCTTCAGGTCGGCGTTGAGGCTGGGGTCCCAAAGGGGCGTCACGTCGACGTGGGCGGGGAGGACCCTCGCCTTGGCGAAGGTGTCGGCGACGGACTGCTGGGAGGCGATGGCGGCGGCGTCCACCGGCGCCAGGGTGGTCGGGGCGCTGCGCTCGCGCCGCTGCTGGGCGTAGAGCGCGGCCGGCACGCCGGTGGCCGCCGACGCCAGCCTGGCCCAGTCTTCGGGATGGGCCTCGGTCCAGGCGTAGGTGCGGCGCGCGCGCTTCAGATAGTCGAGGATGGCGCTTCGGCGGACCGGGTCCTTAAGCGCGGCCTCGGCCGCCGCGAAGACGTAGTTGCCCGAAAGCCGCCCAAGTCCGGTGGCCAGGACTCGCGCGCCCACCGTGCCGCGCACCGCCTGGGCCTGGGCGCCATAGGCGACCCAGGCGTCGAGGCTGCCGCGTTCGAAGGCCGACCGGCCGTCCTGCGGCGAAAGGGCGATAGGGGTGATGTCCGCGAAGGTCAGGCCGTGCTCGGCCAGCAGTCGCAGCAGCAGGAACTGGGAGGTGGTCGCCCGGACGTATCCGATCCTGCGTCCCTTGAGCTGCGCCGGATCGGAGATCGTCGAGCCCTTCGGAACCAGCACGACCTGGCTGTTCACGTCGCCCTTCTGCACCGCGATCAGGCGAATCGGCGGGCGGGAGGCGGCCACGAAGATCGGCGGGATCTCGCTCATGTACCCCAGGTCGATGGCGCCGGCGATGATCGCCTCGGTGATCAGATTGCCGCTGGCGAACTCGGCGACCTGAAGCCGGTAGGGCGTGCGGTCTTCGCCGGCCGCCTTCAGGAAGGTCTCCACCCCGCCCTTGAAGGCGGCGATGCGCAGGGTGAGGTCGGACAGGGAGCCGCCGCCGGCACTGCGGGCGCAGGCGGCCACGCCGGCGGCGAGGCCGGCTCCGCCCAACGCCAGCAGGGCGCGGCGGTTCGGGTTGGGCGCTGGCTGGGTCATCAGTCGAAGAGGTCCGGCTCTTCCTCGCTGATCACGTCCCAGTAGGGCTGGAAGGCGTGGAAGGCGCCCGCCTCGGTCCCCACCTGACCGGCGGTGTGCCGGGCCACCGCTTCGGGCATCGGCCTGGTCGGGCCGGCGGCCTCGGCCAGCAGCTGCACCTGGCAGGCGTTCTCCAGGGCCAGGTAGCGCCAGACCGCGCCCTCCACCGATTGGGCCACGGTCAGGATGCCGTGGTTCTGAAGGATCACCGCCTTGCGGCCGCCCAGGGCCTCGGCGATCTTGCGGCCCTCGGAGGTGTCGAGAACCACGCCCGAGAAGTCCTCGAACAACGCGTGATCGTCATAGAAGGCGGCGGAGTCCTGGGTCAGGGGCTCCAGCAGCCTGCCCACGGCCGACCAGGCCTTGCCGTAGAGCGAGTGGGAGTGGGCGGCGGCGATCACATCCGGGCGCGCCTTGTGCAGTTCGGAATGGATGGCGAAGGCCGCGCGGTTGAGGCGGGGCCTGGCGTGCTTGGGCGGCTCGACGATCTCGCCGTCGTGGCTGACCAGCATCAGGTCGGAGACCTTGATGCGGCTGAAGTGCACGCCCAGCGGATTGACCCAGAAGTGGTCGGGGAACTCGGGGTCTCGCGCCGTGATGTGGCCGGCGCCGCCCATGTCGAAGCCGTTTCGTCCGAACAGGCGATAGCCCGCGGCCAGGCGCTGTTTGCGATAGAGCCGCTCCAGCTCGACCGTCGGCTGGACCGGGATCACGCGTTCGCCGTTGGGCGGCAAGGCGGTCTCGATCTTGTCGGGGTGCGCGGCCGGCGCGGAAGCGACCGGAGGGCGGGACAGGGCGACGGTCATGGGGGCTCCAGGTCAGTGGCCGCGGGCGGCCACGGCGGCGGCGAAGGCGGACTTGCCGGCGCCGGTCAGGATCACGTCGCCCTGCGGCGTGTGGATGCGGCCGCACAGGACGTCGCGGTAGTGCCGCTGCAGCGGGTTGTGGCGCGACAGGCCCGGATTGCCGGCGGCGGCGATAGCCTTCTCCACGGCGGCGATGGCGTTCTCGGTGACCAGATGCTTGACCAGCCCGCTCTCGCTGCCGCTCAGCCGCCCGTTGGCCGCCGCGTAGAGCAGCACCCGGTTCTGCAGCAGCAGGCCGTCGATGGCCCCGACGATCTCCTGGAAGCGGGGCAGGGTGGAGAGCGAGGCGCCGAGGTTGGCGGGCTTGCGATCCAGCAGCCAGCCCACGAACCAGTCCCTCGCCGCGCGGGCCACGGAATCGTAGATCGCCGAGGTGAGCACGGACGACCAGGCCGCGAAGCCGGGATCGGGCGGTGGCTTCGCGCCGGGAAGCTGGGGCGACAGGGCGTGGTCGAGCGGCACGAGCGCGTCCTCGAACACCACGTCATGGCTGCCGCTGGCGCGCAGGCCGGTGTGGTCCCAGGTCTCCTCGATCCGCCAGCCGGGGGTGTCCTTGTGCACCAGCCAGGCGCCGACCCGCGGCTCGTCCTCGTCGGTCCGGGCCCAGACCATCATCCAGGTCAGGGCGGGCGAGCCGGTCGAGTAGATCTTGCGGCCGGACAGGCTCCAGCCGTCCGGCGTTCGCCGCGCCACGGTCGCCGGCAGGCCGCCCCGGGCGGGCGTGCCGAGGTCGGGCTCGACCCTGAGCGCGTTGATCAAGGCGCCGTCGCGAACCGCGTCGGTGACGACCCGGGCCTTCAGGTGCTCCGGCCAACCGGCCCGGGCGCCGTTCAGCGAGCCCTGGAACAGGTACTGCATCACCAGGACCAGCGCCGTCGCGGGCTCGCCGCGCGCGACGGCCTGGACCACTTTCAGCGCGGTCGGCAGGTCGGCGTCCAGGCCGCCCAGGTCACGGGGCGCGGTGAGCGCCAGCAGGCCGGCCTCGTGCAGGGCGGCGAAGTTCTCGAACGGGAAGCTGGAGTCGCGGTCATGCTGGTCCGCCGTAGCCGCGAAGCGGGCCGTGAGACCGGGCAGGATAGCGTCGAGGTCCGGCAACAGGGCGGGGGCCACAGGCGGCCTTGCGGCGGAGAGCACGGTCATGCAGCGCTCTCCCGACCAGGGAAGGCCACCAGTTCGCCGTCGGCCGGCGGGGGCCTGGCGAGGTCCAGGCCCAGGTGGCCGAGCAGGCGGTGGCGAATGGCCTGGAAATCGCCGCCGGCCTCGCGGGGACGGGGCAGGTCGATGATCTCCTCGGCGGCGATGCGGCCGCCGTCGAGCACCAGGACCCGGTCCGCCAGCGCCACGGCCTCGTCCACGTCGTGGGTGACCAGCAGCACGGCGCAGGCGTGCTTGCGCCAAAGCGACAGCACCAGGTCGTGCATGCGGATGCGGGTCAGGGCGTCCAGCGCCGCGAACGGTTCGTCCAGCAGCAGAAGCTTGGGCTCGCGCACCAGGGCCCGCGCCAACGCCGCCCGCTGGGCCTCGCCGCCCGAGAGCGTATGGGGCCAGACGTCCAGGCGATGGCCGAGGCCGACCTCGGCCAGGGCGGCCCTGGCGCGGTCGCGGGCGTCCGCGCCGGACAGGCCCAGGGCCACGTTCCGCCAGATGCGTTTCCACGGCATCAGGCGGGGGTCCTGGAAGACCACGGCCCGCGCGTCCGGGGTCCGGACATCCTGGCCGTCGGCGGGATCCAGGCCGGCCAGGGTGCGCAGCAGGGTCGTCTTGCCCGAGCCGCTGCGGCCGAGCAGGGCGACGAATTCGCCGGCCCGGATCTCGAGGTCGAGATCGTGCAGGACGACGGTGTCGCCGAACCGACGCGTGAAACCACGCGTGCGAACCGCCGGTTCGGTGGCGCTGCGCGGGACCGCCGCCCGCTGTGGCGTCTCGGCGGGTGGGGCGGTCCGCGCGACGGCGGCGTGGGCGAGGACTTGGGCCATGACGCGGCTCCGGTTCAGGACTTGATGAAGGACGGCCGCCAGGCGAGCGCGTGGCGTTCGAGGGCGCGGACGATGGCGTCGGCGCCGAGACCCAGCAGGGCATAGACCACCAGGCAGACGACGATGGTGTCGGTCCGCGAGAAGTCCCGGGCGTTGTTGATCAGATAGCCCAGGCCGGCCGAGGCGTTGATCTGCTCGGCGACCACCAGGATCAGCCACGATCCCGCCAGGGCGAACCTCAGGCCGAGCAGGAACGAGGGCAGGGCGCCCGGCAGCACCACATTGGCGATGAGGTCCCAGCCCTTCAGGCCGAAGCTGCGCGCCGCCTCGATCAGCTTGGGATCTACGCCGCGGATGCCGTTGTAGAGGTTCAGGTAGATCGGGAAGGTCGTGCCCAGGGTGATCAGCGCGATCTTCGGGGTCTCGCCGATCCCGAACCAGACGATGAACAGTGGCGACAGGGCGAGAGACGGCAGGGTCCGCAGCATCTGGATCGGCGGGTCCACTGCGTTCTCGCCGGCCTTGGTCAGGCCCGAGATGACGGCCAGGGTCGAGCCGACCAGGATGCCCAGCGACAGCCCCGCCGCCGCGCGCCCGAGCGACACCAGCATGTTCGCCGGCAACTCGCCAGACAGCAGCATGTCCCAGGCCGTGCGCACGACCGAAGAGGGAGCGGCGAGGATGCGGGCCGGAATGAATCCCGTGCGCGAGCCCAGCTCCCACAACAGGATCAGCACCAGGGGCGAGAGCCAGCGCTGGCCCGACAGCGCCAGGCGCCATCGCCGGTCTCTGTTAGATATTCTGATCGAAGACGCGAGAGACACTGACGGGCCTTTGCGATTTTTGCGGTGCGGCACGATTGCGTTTGCCTTCGCCTAAAAGGCCCTTTAATTCCTACTAACTCAATAGACTTATCCTAACGCTCGCGTTTAGGGTTTCTCATACGTGGATCGCCAGATGGCCGTGAACCTGCCGACGGAATTGCTGCGAAGCTTCGCCGCCATCGTCGATTCCGGATCGATGTTGCGCGCGACCGAGCGGGTGTTCGTCACCCAGTCGGCGCTCAGCCTGCAGATGAAGCGCCTGGAGGAGACGGTGCAGTCGCCGCTGTTCCATCGCGACGGCCGCCGGCTGACCCTGACCCCGGCGGGGCACACCCTGCTGGCTTTCACGCGCGAGATCCTCAGCACCAACGATCGGGCGGTGGCGGCCCTGACCGGCGACGCCCTGACGGGTCCGGCGCGGGTGGGCCTGGTCCAGGACTTCGCCGACAGCCTGCTGAGCGGCGTGCTGTCACGCTTCGCCAAGCTGCATCCCGACACCCAACTGCAGGTGCGCGTGGGCGGCTCGGCCGAGCTGCTGGAGCTGCTGACGTCCGACCGACTGGACGTCGTGCTGTGCATGGGACCCCAGGAAGATCCGGCCGCCATCAAGACCGCCCCGATGATCTGGCTGGGCGACGCTGTCCTGGCCGAAGAGGAGGTGTTGCCGCTGGCGGTGCTGGAGCCGCCCTGCCGTTTCCGGGATGCGGCGCTGGCCGCCCTCGAGGCCTCCGGCCGCCGCTATCGGATCGTGCTGGAGACTCCCAGCTTGTCGGCGCTGAGGGCGGCCGTGGAATCGGATCTGGCGGTGACCTGCCGCACCGACATTGTCCTCAACCGTCCCATTGACGTGGCGCAGGCTCCCAGCCTGCCGGTCCTGCCCAGGGTCGCCTACGTGCGGCACACCCGCGCCACCCCGCATCCCACCGTCTCCAAGCTCGCCGAAGTCATCCACTCGGCGGTGGTGGAGCTGTAGGGAGCGTCAAGATGAGCCGTTCCGCGCCGCATCCGGCCGCTCCGCCCGCCTGTTCCCACCTCTTCTGAAGCGAGACCCGCCATGAGCGATCCCCTCAACCTGTTCTGGTTCCTGCCCACATCGGGCGACGGCGCCTACCTTGGCAGCAAGGAGGGCTGGCGGCCGGCCGAGTTCGGCTATCTGCGCGAGATCGCCCAGGCCGCCGACCGGCTGGGCTTCGGTGGCGTGCTGCTGCCCACCGGCCCGGCCTGCCTGGACGGCTGGACGGTAGCCTCGGCCCTGGCGCCCCTGACCGAGCGCCTCAAGTTCCTCGTCGCCCTGCGCCCGGGCGTGCTGACGCCGGCCATGGCGGCCCGGCAGGCGGTGGCCCTCGACCGGATTTCCAATGGCCGGCTGCTGCTGAACGTGGTGACCGGCGGCAATCCGGGGGACCTGGAAGCCGACGGCATCCTCCTGTCGCACGACGAACGCTACCGGCAGACGTCCGAGTTCCTGGCGATCTGGCGCGCCATCGCCGGCGGCGAAGCGATCGACTTCCAGGGAACCCACCTCCGGTCGGTCAGTCCGGGGCCGCTGGCGTTCCCGTCCGTGCAGACGCCCTATCCGGCGCTCTATTTCGGCGGATCCTCCGACGCCGGCATCGAGGTCGCGGCCGAGCACGTGGACTACTACCTGACCTGGGGCGAGCCGCCGGCCCAGGTGGCCGAGAAGTTCGACCGCGTCCGGGCCGCGGCTGCGCGCCGGGGGCGCACCGTCCGCTTCGGCCTGCGCATCCACCTGATCGTCCGCGAGACCGAGGCCGAAGCCTGTGCCGCCGCCGACCGGCTGATCAGCAAGCTCAGCGACGAGGCCATCGAAGCCGGCCGCCAGCGCAACGCCCGCGTCTCGGAATCCGAGGGGCAGAAGCGCATGGCCGCCCTGCATGGTCATCGCCGCGAAAACCTGATTGTCGGTCCGAACCTCTGGGCGGGGCTGGGACTCGTCCGGGAAGGGGCGGGGACGGCCCTGGTGGGCGACCCGGCCACCGTCGCCGAACGGCTGCGGGAATACCAGGCGCTGGGCGTCGAGACTGTCATCGCCTCCGGCTATCCGCACCTGGAGGAGGCCTACAAGGTCGCCGAGCTGCTGTTCCCGGCGCTTGGCGTCAAGGCCGGCGGCTCGGACATCCGCCGCGGGCGGGAGTTCGATCCCGGTGCCGCCCTGCGGCTCGCCGCGGGCTAGTTGGCGGCGCGTCGACCATGGGTCACATCAGCGTGGATCAAGGTCTTCCGCCAATCGGCAAATACTATCTCGACGCCCAATCGATGCTCTTTCCGCCAGGTCGGGAGGGAGGGTTTGTCGCTGTTAGTATTCCAAGAGTTGAATATATGTGTAAAGCAAATCCAATATATTCGCGCCGACGATATAGTAAATACTCTCAATTCAACAAGAAAAACTGGTTCGATGTGTCAGGCAATCTCGCGGCATAAGGTGTTTACCGGTCCGGTCGGGGCCGGCGATCTGGCGAGCGATGTCCGCGACGCCATTGCTGCGAGGACCCAGTCCGTGACCGGACCCATGCCATTGCCGGGATATCCCGGCGTCCGATGTCGAGGCGAAGCCTGATCCACTTCGCGACGACCGGCTCTGACCGGCCAGGGCGGCATCCGCTTCACCGCCGACGCTGACCGGCCAGGGCCCTGCGGGGACGGCGCTCCCAAGCCGTCCCCGCGCCTTCTTCATTCATCGAACGACAGGACCGCCCGGCGACGGACGGCCCAGGGGGATTCATGTCCGTTTTCCAAACCCAACCCGCCCGCCGCAACCAGACCGCGCTCAAAGCGGCTCTCTTGGCTGGCGCCGTCTTCTCCGCCCCCGGCCTCGCCCGGGCGGCGGACGCCACTGTCGACGCGGCCGCCGACTCCGCCTCCACCGACGTCGACGCCGTCATCGTCACCGGTGTGCGGGGCGGCGAACGCCGCACGGTGGCCGACAGCCCCGTGCCCATCGACGTCATCGGCGGGTCCCAGCTGCAGCAGACCGGCAAGGCCGGGCTCAAGGAGATCCTCAACACCCTCGTCCCGTCTTTCAATCTGCCCGGCATCAACGGCGGCGGCACCTCATGGACGGTGCGCGCCATCACCTTGCGCGGCCTCAACGGCGACCAGGCCCTGTTCCTGGTCAACGGCAAGCGGCGCCACACAACCTCGCTGATCAACAACCTGGCCAGGGTCGGCAGCGGCGGTGTGCCCGTTGACCTGGACCTGATCCCGGCCGCGGCCATCGACCACGTCGAGGTGCTGCGCGACGGCGCGGCGGCGCAATACGGATCGGACGCCATCGCCGGGGTGATCAATTTCATCCTCAAGGAGGGCTCGTCCGGCGGCAGTTCGTCGGTGACCTGGGGCGCCAACTACTGGGGCGACGGCGCGACCATCCAGGGCGCCGCCGACTATGGCCTGAAGCTGGGCGACCAGGGCGGCTTCGCGCACCTGTCGATCAATGTGAAGCACAACCAGCCCGCCTCGCGGTCGGTGGCGTCCACCACGGTCCACCTCTACAACCTGCTGCCCAACGGCTCGGGCGATCCTCGCGACCTGACCGCCGACCGCTATTTCTACGGCCACAGCTACGGCCCCGGCGAAGAGACCCTGGTCGACACCGCCTACAATGCCGAGCTGCCGGTGAACGCCGAGATCAAGGCCTATTCCACCACCACGCTCAGCTACCGGGACTCCAGGAAGAACACCGGCAGCTTCCTGCCCAACAACATCAACTCCCTGCCCGAGATCTATCCGAACGGCTTCAACGCCCTGCGGCGGATCTACCAGTGGGACGTCCAGTCCACCTGGGGCGCCCGGGGCAAGGCCGGCGACTGGACCTGGGACGCCTCCACCAGCATCGCCTACGACCACGCCCGTCTGGACGCCGAGAACACCCTCAACGCCACCCTCGGCCCCACCAGCCAGACCCGCTTCCACCTGTCCAACCAGGTGTTCACCCAGTGGACCAACACCCTGGACGTCTCGCGCGATGTCGCGGTGGGCCTGGCCAAGCCCCTGACCGTCGCCTTCGGGGCGGAGCATCGCTACGAGCGCTACCAGGTCGAGGCGGGCGAGCCGAATTCCTACATCGTCGGGACCTATGTGATCCCGGCCGGCCAGCCCCACGCGGGCCAGCACCCCAACCCGGGCCTCGCCTCCTACACGGGCACGGCCCCCGAGGACGCCGGTTCGGCCAGCCGCAACAACGTCGCCGCCTATGTCGACCTCTCAACCAACCTGACCCCCAACTGGTACGTCGGCCTGGCCGGGCGCTATGAGCACTACACCGACTCCGCGGGCGACACCGCCAGCGGCAAGTTCTCGACCCGATGGGAGTTCCTGCCCGGCTACGCGGTCCGTGCCACGGTCAGCAACGGCTTCCGGGCCCCGTCCCTGGCCCAGGAGGTGTTCGCCAGCTCGACCATCTCGGGCAAGGTCGTCACCGACAGCTCCGGCGAGGCGGTGTTCATCACCAGCCCGACCAAGTTCTTCCCCTCGACCACGGCCGAGGCCAAGGCCCTGGGCGCCACGCCCCTGCGGCCCGAGACCTCGCTGAACTACAGCGTCGGCTTCACCGCCGAGCCCACGTCGCGGCTGCGGCTCACCGTCGACGCCTACCAGGTCGACATCGACGACCGCATCGTCGCCACCGGCCAGCTGTCCCTGACCACGGCCAACCTGACCAACACGGCGGCGCTGAACGGACTGCTGGCGAGGTTCCCCAACGGCCTGATCGCCCAGTACTACACCAACGCCGTCAACACCCGGACCCGCGGCCTTGACATCGTCGGCGAGTACGCCCTGGACCTGGGCGCCTACGGGTCCCTGAACCTCAACGCGGCCTACAGCTGGAACAAGACGACCATCCGGTCGATCAAGCCGACCCCGGCGATCATGACCCAGGTCAATCCGTCGTTCGTGCTGTTCGACCGCCAGAAGCAGGCGGACCTGACCGTCGCCACGCCGCGCGACAAGATCATCCTGGGCGGCGTCTGGCGGTGGCGTCGCCTGGCGGTGAACCTGCACGAGACCCGCTACGGCCGCTACGTCGAGGTCAACAGCGCCGCTTCGCCATCCCTCGACCGCACCTATACGCCCAAGTGGGTGACCGATCTCGACGTCTCGTTCGAGGTCCGTGACGGCACAACCATCGCTGCCGGCGCCAACAACCTGTTCGACCAGCATCCGGACAGGATCGGCGTCATCAACCCGGACACCGGCTCCGGACAGTACGGCAACTTCAGCCCCTTCGGCATCACCGGCGGATTCTACTACGTCCGCCTCACTCAGAGGCTCTGACCATGGCCAGCCTGCGCGGGGCGCTCGTCCCCCTCGTCATCCTCGCGGCCTTCGCCCTGGCGGCCTGCCAGCCCAGGGGCGGGGCGGACCAGCCGCTGCTGAAGATCGCCAGCCAGAAGGGCGGCACCAAGTCGCTCATGCTGGCGTCGCACGCCCTCGACGGCGCGCCCTACCGGGTGGAATGGAGCGAGTTCCCCTCGGCCCAGGCCCTGCTCGAGGCCGTAAGCGCCAAGGCGGCGGACGCCGGGGCTGTGGGGGACGCCCCGTTCATGTTCGCCTACGCGGCCGGATCGCCGATCAAGGTGGTCCAGGCCACCCGCTCGTCCGGCGGCGGCGCATCGACGGCCATCCTGGTCCGTGACGCCTCGCCGATCCGCACGGCGGCGGACCTGAAGGGCAAGCGGATCGCCACCGGCCGCGGCTCCATCGGTCACTACCTGCTGCTCAAGGTGCTGGAGCGGGCGGGTCTGAAGCCCACTGACGTCACCCTCGTTTTCCTCAGCCCCGGCGACGCCAAGGCGGCGTTCAGCAGCGGCTCCGTGGACGCCTGGGCCACCTGGGGCGCCTACGTCGGGCTGGCGCAGCTCCACGACAAGACACGCATCGTCGCGGACGGGCAGGGTCTTCTGCACGGCATCGGGTTCGAGGTGGCCAACACCGACGCCATCGCGGCCAAACACGCCCAGCTCCAGGATTTCCTGCGGCGGCTGGCCGTTGCCCAGCGCTGGGAGGCCTCGCACAAGGCCGAGTACGCCGCTGTTCTGGCCAAGGAGACCGGCCTGCCGCTGGATGTGGCCCTCTACACGGTGAGCCAGGCGCGGGGCGAGGCGGTCGCGATCGACACCTCCGTGATCGCCGAGGAGCGGGACACCCTCGACACCTATCTCAAGGCTGGGGTGATCACTTCGGCGCCGAACATCGACGGCGCCTTCGACACCACCTTCAACCCGGCGGCGAAGCCGTGAGCGAGCGTTTCGGCGGCGGCATTGCGGGCGAAGCTGAGCGCGACGAAGGCGCCCTTCGCCTGTCGGCCGACGTCCTGGTCATCGGGGGCGGCCTCGCCGGCGGATGGGCGGCGATCGCCGCCGCGCGGGCGGGCGCCCGGGTGATCCTGGTGGACAAGGGCTACTTCGGGACCAGCGGCGTCACGGCGACCGCCGGACCCGGCCACTGGTGGGTGCCGCCCGATCCGCCCGAGGCGCGCGCCGAGGCGATCCGCCAGCGCGACGCCCGCGCCTTTGGCCTGGCCGACCCCGACTGGATGGCGCGGATCATCGACCTGACGTGGCGCACCCTGCCGACCCTCTCGCCCTACTACGCCTTCGCCAGGGACGAACGGGGCGTCCCCCAGTATCGCGGGCTGCGGGGGCCGGAATACCTGCGCGCCCTGCGAAACTACGCCGCCGACCTGGGCGTGCGCATCTTCGACCACAGTCCGGCGCTCGAGCTGCTGCAGGATCTCGATGGCGCGGTGGTCGGCGCTCGGGGCGTGCGTCGCCAGATCGGCGAGGCCTGGATCGTGCGGGCCGGCGGCGTGGTGCTGGCGACCGGCGGCTGCGCCTTCAAGTCCCGTCTGCTCGGCTGCCACACCAACACCGGCGACGGCCTGCTGATGGGGGCGGAGGCGGGGGCCGAGCTCTCCGGCATGGAGTTCTCCAGCTACTACACCGTGGCGGCGGCGCGCACGACGATGACCCGATCGATGTCCTACGCCTTCGCCCGCTATTTCGACGTCGACGGCCGGCCGCTGGACATCGTTCCAGGTCCGGACGTCACCCGCGAGCTGGCGGCCGCGCTCCTCCAGGGTCCGGTGTTCTGCAGCCTGGAGCGCACGCCGCAGGACATCCGGGACGTCATGCCCCAGGTGCAGCCGAACTTCATGCTTCCCTTCGATCGCTGGGGCATCGACCCCTATCGCGACCGCTTCGAGGTCATCCTGCGCGGGGAGGGGACCGTGCGCGGCGTCGGCGGCCTGCGTATCGCCGACGAGGACTGCGGCGTCGGACCGCTGGGATTGTTCGCGGCCGGCGACGTCGCGTCCCGGGAACTGGTGGCGGGGGCCACGTCCGGCGGCGGGGCCCAGAACTCAGCCTGGGCGCTGAGTTCCGGGCATTGGGCCGGCGCGGCGGCGGCCCGCTTCGCCCGGCGTTCAAAGCCGCGGGACGGCGCCGCGGTTCCGGCGGGCCGTGTCGGCCTGCGCCCGGGAAATGGCGCCCGCGCGGTCGACCTGCGGGCCGTCGAGGAGGCCGTGCGCGGCGAGATGCTGCCCTATGACAAGAACATCTTCCGCACCGGCCCGGTCCTTGGCCGCTCCCTGGAGGTGCTGGACGACCTCTGGACCCAGCTCAGCGACCATGCCGCTGGCCAGGGTCGCGACGCCGTGCGAGTGCGCGAGGCGGCGTCGATGGTCGCCGCGGGCCGGTGGGCCTATGCGGCGGCCCTGGCGCGCAACGAATCCCGCGGCATGCACCAGCGTACGGACGCCCCGCGCACGGACCCGAGGCTGGCGCGGCGGCTGCGCCTGCGGGGCCTGGACCGCATCCTGATCCATCCGGATCCGCCCCTGCCGGCCACGGAGGCGGCCCGATGATCACGCTCGTCGCCGAGGACCGCTGCGTCGGCTGCAACGTCTGCGTCGAGGTCTGTCCGACTAATGTCCTCGAGGCCGCCGCATCCGGGCCGCCGCGCATCGCGCGCCAGGCCGACTGCCAGACCTGCTTCATGTGCGAGCTCTACTGCCGGGCGGACGCGATCTATGTCGACCCGGACTGCGAGGCGACGGCGCCCGTCGACGAGGCGGCGCTTAAGGCCTCCGGCCTGATGGGCCAGTACCGCCGCGACTCCGGCTGGGACGAGTGGGCGCCCGATCCCGCCCGCGCCAACGCCCATTGGCGGATGGACGCCATCTTCGCCCGCGCCCGCGCCGCGGCGACAGAGTCGAAATAGTTGTCGTTCGCAAAAGGCTTGGCCGAATCCAGTATTCGACAAGCTATGGAGAGATTATTCGAATCGAGACCTTCTGTATTCAGCAACGCAAATGGTCTTCAGCAGATAATACAATACGACGCGGGCCGTCGGACTTCGTAGGTTCGGATCGCGCCCCGCCGAACGGATGGGGCTTCATCCATCGGCGGCCGGGGCCAGGCCTAGCCTTCCTGACGAGGTATCCATGTCTGTCACACTCACCGAAGACCGTCCCGCCATCCCGGGCGACTACTTCCAGCTCAAGCCCCTGCAGCCCAAGATCGGCGCCGAACTGCTCGGCATCGACCTTTCGAAGCCGCTCAGCGACGGGGCCCGCGACGCCATCAAGGCGGCGATCCTCAAGTACCGCGTGGTGTTCTTCCGCGACCAGAACCTCAGCGCGGAACAGCACGAGGACTTCGCCAGCCGCTTTGGCCCGCTGTACGCCCACCCGGGCAGCCGCCGGCCCAACAACAAGATCGCCGCCCTGCACCAGATCAGCGCCGCCGAGTTCGCCAAGCGGGCCGACGAGCGCAAGGCGGCGGCCGCGGCCGATCCCGACCAGCTCTGGGACGGCTACCACACCGACACCAGCTGGCGCCTTGTGCCCACCTGGGGCGCGGTGCTGCGCGCCGTGGACCTGCCGCCGGTGGGCGGCGACACCATCTGGGTCGACGCCAACGCCGCCTATGAGGGCCTGCCCGACGCCGTCAAGGCGCGCCTGGAAGGGCTGCACGTCACCCACGACTATCGCGAGGCCCTGAACCGCGCCGGATTCGACTATCCGATTGTCGCCCATCCCATCGTGCGCACGCACCGCGAGACCGGCCAGAAGATCCTGTGGGTCAACTTCACCCAGAGGCCGAGCATCATCGGCCTGGACCGGGCCGAGAGCCGCGAGCTGCTGGAAATCATCCTGCGGCAGTACAAGAAGCCGGAACTGCAGGTGCGCTTCACCTGGGCGCCCGGCTCGATCGCCTTCTGGGACAATCGCGCCGCCGTCCACTACGCGGTGCGCAACTACGGCGACTATCCGCGCCTGCTGGAGCGGATCCTGATCGCCGACGAGCCGCAGTGGGCTGACCTCTAGACCTAACCGAGCGACCCTCCCCGCCGGATATCGCAGGCGGGGAGGGCGCGCCTTCACGGGACAACGATCATGGCTGAATCCCTGCGCCAGCTCCTGGCCGACCTGCACGCCGAGCGCGTCGCCACCTGGGACCCCAAGGTCCTGCAGGTGAACATCGACCAGCGCCGCACCCTGGAGGAGACCGCCGACCGCGCGGGCTTCGTCAAGCCGGGCGACACGGTCCCCGACTTTCGCCTGCCGGAGGTCGACGGCGGGGAGATCACCCTGAAGGGGCTGACGGCGAAGGGGCCGGCGGTGCTGGTCTTCTTCCGCTTCGCCGGCTGTCCGGCCTGCAACATCGCCATCCCCTACTACGCCCGCAACCTGTGGCCCGGCCTGAAGGCCCTGGGCGCCACCCTGGTGGCGGTCAGTCCCCAGGTCCCCGAGCGCCTGGTGGAGATCAAGCGCCGGCACGGGCTGGAATTCCCGGTGGCCAGCGATCTCGGCAACGTCCTCGGCCGGCGTTTCGGCGTGCTCTACGAGTTCGACGAGGCGTCCAAGGCCGCCGCCCGGGCCAAGGGCGGCTTCATCGGCGACACCACCGGGACCGGGACCTGGGAGCTGCCCATGCCCACCGTGGTGGTGATCGACCGCCAGGGCGTCGTCGCCTTCGCGGACGTCAGCCCCGACTGGCTGGTCCGCACCGAGGCGGAGCCGATCCTTGACGCGGTGCGCGCCCTGGCGCCGGCGGCCATCGCGGCGGAGTAGGCCCTCGGGAGCCATCCGACGACAACGGGATGGCGGCAAGCCATCGCCGCCTTCTGACGGGCGGCGTCGCTGCTGACGTTGAATTCCGCTTCGACCTCTCAGCCCCGCCGCCCTGAGGGAAAGCTCAGGCAGCCGGCCTGCTTGACCCGCCGCCCGGGCGAGGCTCGTCGCCTTGATCTGCGCGCCATCGCGAGGCCTGCGTCCCCGCCCGGCCGGGCGCGACGATTTTCGTTCAATGAAAAGCTGGGTTCAGGAAGGCGCGCCGAAGGGCGCGTCCAGCGATTCGCCTTGCGGGCGCCGCGATGGCGGCGATGGCTCCTCGGGCAGGACTCGAACCTGCGACCAGCCGGTTAACAGCCGGCTGCTCTACCAACTGAGCTACCGAGGATCAGGCGCTCGCTGAAGGAGCGGGCTTCTACGATGGACCACGGCGAAGCGCAAGCGCTCTCCCGCAGGCGGCGTTTCAGGGCCGAAAAAAAGCCCGGCGTTGCGGCCGGGCTTGAGAAGTCGGTGATGGTGGGGTGTCTTCAAGGAAGACGCTGATCATGCTGGAGCGGTATGGTTAGCCAAAGGTTAACGCGATAGTCGGCGCGTCATTCGCCGATCGCTAGCGCGCAATCGAATGACACGCAAATTGAACTCCGGCATACTGGCCTGCGAGGGGCGCAAGGGAGCGATGCAGATGTCCAGAAAGCTCTTGTTCGCGGCGGGCGCCACGGCGGCGGCGCTCATCCTGCCGGCCGGCCTCGCCAGCGCCATGGGCGGCGGCGGCGGCGGGGGCGGGGAGATGCCCAGCATGTCCGCGCCCGCCTACGATCCGGTCCAGGAGTATCAGCACGGGACCGCCGACCTGCAGGCCGGCCGCTACAAGGACGCGGCCCGCGAGTTCGAGCATGTCACCGACGCCCAGCCCAAGGACGCCAACGCCTGGTACATGCTGGGCCTGGCCCGCGCCGGCGCCGGCGACACCAAGGGCGCGTCAAAGGCCTACCAGCGCGCGGTCAAGCTGGACCCCGCGCCCGTGGCCCCACATCGCGAGCTGGCCCTCAGCTACGCCAAGCTCAAGGACGCCGCCAAGGCCAACGCCGAGCTCGACGCCCTCAAGGCCCGGGCCGCCACCTGCAACGGCGCCTGCCCCGAGGCGGCGGACCTCAAGGCGGCCGTGGACGCGGTGACGGCGGCCCTGGCGTCCGGAACCCCGGCGGCGGCGCTCAGCACGCCGTCCAGCCTGCTGTTCGCCACCCAGGACCAGGGCGACGCCGCCTACGTCCGCGCCGTCAGCCTGATCAATGAGCATCGCTACGCCGAGGCCATGGCCTCGCTGGACGAGGCCGAGAAGGCCTTTGGCCCGCATCCCGACATCCTCACCTACAAGGGCTATGTTTCGCGCAAGCTGGGCCGGATCGCCGACGCCGAGGCGTATTATCAGGCGGTCCTGGCCGTCGCCCCGAATCACCGCGGGGCCACGGAGTACTACGGCGAGCTCAAGGTGGCGGTCGGCGACATGGCCGGCGCGCGCCGCATGCTGGCCAGGCTCGATGCGCAATGCAGCTTCGGCTGCGCGGAAGCGGAGGATCTGCGGCGTTGGATCGACCACGGCGGCGACCCGGCCTCCTGATCGCCGCCGCGGCCCTGGCGCCCCTGGCTGTCGCGCTGGGCGCGGCGGGTTCCGCCGCGCCGCCGCTGCGCGCCATGCGCTGGCTGGCGCCCGGGGCCGACGCGGCCAGGATCCTCACCCGCCAGCCTACGGAGTGCTTCCGGCCGCCGGCGGATCCTGAGAGGGCCTACAGCGCCGAGTTGGGCCGCGCGGCGTTCCGCACGCCGCTGTTGCTGGGCGGCCAGGCGGCGCGCGCCGGCGTGGCCTGCGAGACCTGCCACCGCAACGGGCGCACCAACTCCGACTTCGACTTCCCGGGCCTTTCCGGCGCGCCGGGGACGGCCGACGTGACATCGTCCCTGTTCAGCTCGCACCGCGGCGACGGGGTCGACAATCCCAGGCCCATCCCGGATCTCGGCGGCCCGAAGCGGGCGCTGAAGGTCAGCCAGGATCCCGCCAGCCCGACCCTCGAAACCTTCATCCACGGCCTGGTGACCCAGGAGTTCGACGGCGCCGAACCGCCGCCGTCGGTGCTCAAGGGGCTGGCCGATTATGTGCGCGCCATGGACCCGGCGGCTTGCATCGGCAAGCACGAAGAGGCGGTGAGTCTGGCGAACGATATGGCGAACGCGCGGCGGGCCCTGCGAACCGCCATCGCCGCCGCGGGGCGGGGAGATCGGGCCGCGTCCGGCTTGATGGTGACGGCCGCCCGCTCGCAACTCGGGAACGTGGCGGAACGCTATGCCGGGAATGGATTGGCGCGAGACCGGGCCGCGCTCGAGCGGGCCGACGACGACCTGAGGTCGGTGCTCGACAGCTTGCGTTCGAAGTCCGAAGTCGGCGCCGTCCGACGGCTGGAAGACTGGTTGGCTCGCAGCGGGGCGCTCGAAGCGAAATTGGCGACCGACACGCAGCGCTCCCTGTACGATCCGCGGGCTTTCCCTCACCGCTAGAGCGAGTTGAGGGCAAGCGGATACCGGCATTCCGGGCGCAACCCGCTCAACCTTCTGAATCGCGCTTGGGTCAGCTCGCGGGCCTGACCGAACAACTCCTTCGTCGATCGCCGCGGGCAGAAATGTAACCTGAAATGGCGCTTCTGCGCCTTTCGCCCTCATGGAGGTTCGGACAGACGATGCGTCAGTCTTGCCTCTGGTCACGCGACTTGTTCGCAAAACGGGATAACTGTGGCGAAAATGCCGCGATTTTCGCGCCTTTCGGAAGAAATCGACCCATGTCGAGTTTGTCACAAAAACAAGACGATGTTAGCAAGGATCACAAGGAACACGGTTCTCGGGCGCGTCGCGCCAAACCAATCTTCGAGGGGGTTTTCATGAGCTTTTGGGGTGCGCGCACGCGCCTTCTCTCCACGTCGGCCTTTGTCGGCGTCGCTTTGTTTACCGGCGGTCAGGCTCTGGCGGCGGACGCCGCGGCGGCAAGCGACACCCAAGTTGGCGAACTCGTTGTCACCGGATCGCACATTCGAACCGACACTTTCACGGCCCCGGTGCCATTGGCCACTGTGACCAGCGATCAGGTCAAGAACTCCGGCAGCGCGTTGCTGGGCGACATCCTCAAGGATCTGCCTCAGATCGACGCCAACACCAACAATCAGAACAGTTCCAGCACACTGTTCCTGGCCGGCCAGACCCGGGTGGATATTCGGGGCCTCGGCGCGGCGCGCACCCTGGTGCTCGTGGATGGCCGTCGTCACGTGAACAGCGACGCCAGTTCGCCCGCTGTCGACATCAACATGATTCCCAGCATGATGATCGACCACGCCGAAGTGATCACCGGCGCGGCGTCGGCCATCTATGGCTCCGACGCGATCGCGGGTGTCGTCAACTTCATCATGAAGAAGCGCTTCGACGGCATCCAACTCGACGCTCAGGGCGGCGTGGCCCAGGCCGGTGACGGCCAGGAGTACCGGTTCGCCTTCCTCGCGGGTCACAGCTACGCCGGCGACAAACTTCACGTGTTGGTTGGCGGTGAATACGCCCGCCAGGAACCAATCATGCAAGGTGACCGCGACTGGTCCTATCCGGGCATCCGTCGAAACACTTTGGTAAGCCCCCAGACGATCCTGAACCCCACCAACCGCGCCACGACCAGTCCCTTCGGGACTTTCGAGCTCAAGGCGACGAACTCTACGGCCACCGCCTACGCGGTGACCGAAGATGTTCGCGACCGTACCAACATCGTCAAGCTTTCGCCGGAGTGCTCGACGACGACGGCCCAACCGACTTGCCAGGATCCTTCGCTGTTCTATTCGGCGATCTACAATGCGCTGCGCGGCGACGTGAAGCGCGGCTCGGTCCGTGGCTATGCCGAGTATGAGATCACGCCGACGACCAAAGCCTTCAGTGAGTTCACCTATGCCAGCACACACGGCTACGGCATCTTCCAGCCGGCGTTCAGCACCACCGCTGGCGGCGGCCTGCTGATCGCCAAGATTGCCGGCGACAACGCATACCTGAACGGCCCCGGCGCGAACGCCGCCGCCCTGCGGGGATTTTGGACCGATGCCGGGCTCGGCTTCACCTCGGCATCAAAGGCCAACTTCGGCAAGTTCTGGAACGAGTTTGGCGGTCGCAATGTCGAGTCTGACCGTGACACCTACCGCTTCGTCGCGGGGATGGAAGGCGATCTGTCGTTCAACAACATCCACTGGGACTTCTATGGCCAGTACGGCGCCGTTCAGGGAACGACCATCTCCTACGGCGTGCCAAACATCCAGAAGCTGCTGAACTCCATCGACGCGGTGAAGAATGGGTCAGGTCAGATCGTCTGTCGCATCAATCAGACGACGGTGACGGACGCGGCCTGCCAGCCCTGGGATATTCTGAACGGAGGGTCGGCGGGCGCCATCGCCTACGCCAACGCACAATCCACGACCACCAGCAAGGTGCGTGAATGGGTCGTGTCGGGCAACGTGACGGGCGACTTGTTCAAGCTGCCGGCCGGCCCGCTGGCTTTCGCTGTCGGCGCGGAATACCGCTACGAGGGAAGCTCGTTCGCCCAGGACGCGCTTGGCGCCAGCGGCGCGCTCTTCATCAACTCGATCGGCACGCGCGCCGGCAACTTCGATGTGCGTGAAGTCTATGGTGAACTGGATGTGCCGATCCTGAAGGATATGCCCTTCACGAAGCACCTGAGTTTCAACCTCGCCGGCCGGCTCAGCGACTACTCGACTGTTCGCCGGACCGAAACCTGGCGGATCGCGGGTGAATGGTCCCCGATCGAAGACATCAAGTTCCGGGCCGCGGTCGGCACCGCGGTGCGCGCGCCCAATATTGTGGAACTCTACTCGCCGCAAAGCCAGAACTTCACCACCTCGGCCAACGATCCGTGCGACAAGGCGCAATACGCCGGAGCTTCGGCGGCCCAGCAGGCTCAGCTCAACGTCACCTGCGCCGCGTCGGTCCCGGGTTGGAACGCTGCGACATTCGTGTCGAATTTCGGTACGGGGCGGCCTTCGCTGCAACTTCTGCAGGGCGGCAACCCGAACCTTGGTCCCGAAACGGCGAACACCAAGCAGGTCGGGGTCGTGGTGCAACCGCACTGGATCCCCAACCTTTCGTTCTCGTTCGACTATTTTGACTACAACGTCACCAACTACATCACGACCTTGCCGACCCAGACGGCCCTCAACGCGTGCTATCAGAGCTCGACCCCCGTGGCGTCGAACCCTGTCTGTAGCGCGATCGTCCGCGACCCTTCCGGCGCGAACACTGGCGTCGTCGGCGGGGTGACACTGGTCGAGCTGGTGAACCTGAACGCTGCGTTCCTGCACGTGCAAGGCTACGACATCTCCGCCGCCTATGGGTTCGAGATCAATGGCTTGACTCACAGTGGCGAGGATCAGGGTCGGGTGTCGATGCGCGTGGACGCCACCCATATGTGGGATTACGTCCTGCAAAGCTCCTCGGTGGATACGCCGTTCAACTTTGCCGGCTACACGACGACGTCGACGCCCCGCTGGAAGATGAACCTCACCGTCCAGTACAAGATCAAAAAGCTGACGCTCGGCTGGCAGAGCCATTTCATTGACGCCATGGCGTCGACCAACGCGGTGGCTCCGGCGGCCTATTCGCCGTTCTACACGCCGAACTACTGGACCCACGATTTGCGGGCCTCCTACAAGATCAATGACCGCTATCAAGTGCGCGGCGGCATCCAGAACATCGCTGACACCCCGCCTCCGGCTCTCCCGGAGACGTACACCGGCACGGGCGGCGCCGCGACTTACGACAACCGCGGCCGGTTCTTCTATGTGGGCGCGACGGCGAACTTCTAGAAGTAGGCGAACGTTTGAGCGGGTGATGTCCGCTCCGACTAAGGGGGGCCCGGCGACGCTTGCGTCGTCGGGTCTCATTTTGTTTGAGTTCCGGCCGGCAGGATTTTCTTCCAACCGCTTTGCGATCGGCGCTCGGGCAATCTAATCCTGCACGCCAACTTAGGAGAATGTGTCGTGCGGATACTCGGCGCGGCCGCCATAGCGGCCATTATGGTGGCGATCGGGGGCTGTTCGCCGCGCGAGGCGGCGCCGACCAATGGGCACGGCCTCGACGTCACCGGCATGGATCTGAAGGTCGCCCCCGGCGACGACTTCTTCGCCTACGCCAACGGGGGCTGGGACAAGGTCACGGCGATCCCGCCGGACCGCTCCACCTTCGGCCTCTTCGCCACCCTGGCCGAGCTGACCAGCCAGCGCACCGCCGACCTGATCAAGGCCGCCTCGGCCGACAAGCCCGCGGCCGGGACCGAGACGCGCAAGATCGCCGACTACTTCGACAGCTTCAGCGACGAGGCGGCCATCGACGCGGCCGGCCTGACCGCCGTCAAGCCCAAGCTGGACGAGATCGCCGCCATCGCCGATCGCCCGGCGCTGAGCCGCTTCATCGGCGCCAGCCTGCGCGCCGACGTCGACCCCCTGAACGCCACCAACTTCCACACCGACAACCTGTTCGGCCTGTTCGTCTCGCCGGGCTTCGCCGACGCCGGGACCAACAGCGCCTACCTGCTGCAGGGCGGCATCGCCATGCCGGACCGGGAGTACTATCTGGCCCAGGACGCCAAGATGGTCGCCTTCCAGCAGGCCTATCAGGCGCACATCGCCGCCGTCCTGACCCTGGCCGGCCTGCCGGACGCCCAGGCCAAGGCGGCCCAGGTCTACGCCCTGGAGCGCAAGATCGCCCAGGCCCACGCCCCGCGCGCCGAGTCAGAGGACGTGCACAAGGCCAACAATCCCTGGCCCACGGCCGAGTTCGCCACCCGCGCGCCGGGCCTCGACTGGCCGACCTTCTTCAAGGCCGCGCGGCTGGACGGCCTCAAGACCCTGGTGGCCTGGCAGCCCGCGGCCATCCGCGGCGAGGCGGCGCTGGTGGGATCCGAGCCCCTCGACGTCTGGAAGGCCTACCTCACCCTCCACACCCTGGATCACGACCGCGCCGTCCTGCCCAAGGCCTTCCGCGACGAGGGCTTCGCCTTCTACGGCAAGACCCTCAGCGGCGCGCCGCAGCAGCGCCCGCGCTGGAAGCTGGCGGTGGACGCCACCAACGACGCCCTCGGCGACGCCGTCGGCAAGCTCTACGCCGCCAAGTATTTCCCGCCCAAGGCCAAGGCCGACGCCCAGGCCATGGTGGCTAACATCGTCGCCGCCTTCTCGCGCCGCATCGACAACCTGGCCTGGATGTCGCCGGCCACCAAGGCGCGGGCCCAGGCCAAGCTCAAGACCCTCTATGTCGGCGTCGGCTATCCCGAGCACTGGCGCGACTATGGCGACCTGACGGTGGTCCGCGGCCAGGCCCTGGCCAATCTCGAGCAGGCCGAGTTCGCCGACTACCGCCACGCCCTGGGCAAGATCGGCCGGCCCGTCGACAAGTCCGAATGGTGGATGACGCCTCAGACCGTCAACGCCGTGAACCTGCCGCTCCAGAACGGCCTCAACTTCCCCGCCGCCATCCTGCAGCCGCCGTTCTTCGACCCCGACGCCGACGCGGCCATGAACTACGGCGGCATCGGCGCCACCATCGGCCACGAGATCAGCCACAGCTTCGACGACCAGGGCAGCCAGTTCGACGAGACCGGACGCCTGGCCAACTGGTGGACCCCGGCCGACTTCGCCCACTTCCAGGCCTCCGGCGACCGCCTGGCGGCCGAGTTCGACGCCTACGAGGCCCTGCCCGGGCTGCATGTGAAGGGCCGCCAGACCCTCAGCGAGAACATCGCCGACGTCGCCGGCCTCTGCGCCGCCTACGACGGCTACCGCGCCTCCCTGGGCGGGGCGGCCGCGCCGTCCGACCAGGGCTTCACCGGCGACCAGCGCTTCTTCCTGGCCTTCGCCCAGTCCTGGCGCTTCAAGGCCCGCGAGCCGGCCCTGCGCCGCCAGGTGCTCAGCGACGGCCATGCGCCCGACAACTTCCGCGCCGACACGGTGCGCAACCTCGACGCCTGGTACGCCGCCTTCGACGTCAAGCCGGGCCAGCGCCTCTACCTGGCGCCGGCGGCCCGCGTCCTGGTCTGGTAGCCGCCGGCGAAAGAGGGCTTCAAAACCCGTCGGCGCCGTGTCTTTAGGGGAGGGGCCATGATCCTCACCCCCGCCCTCGACTCCGACATCGACGACATCGCCGCCCTGGTGAACGGCGCCTACCGCGGCGACGGCGCCAAGGCCGGCTGGACGCACGAGGCCGACTACATCGGCGGCCAGCGCACCGACCCGGCCGCCCTGCGCGCCGACCTGGCCGCCAACCCCCAGGCCCTCCTGCTGACCCACCGCGACAGGCCGGACGGCCCGCTGCTGGCCTGCGTGTGGCTGGAGCCGCTGGACGAGCCCGGGATCTGGTATCTGGGCATGCTCACCGTCCGCCCGGACCTGCAGGACCGCAAGCTGGGCCGTGACGTCCTGGCGGCCGCCGAAATCTACGCCGCCAGCCAGGGCGCCCACCGCATCCGTATGACCGTGGTCAGCGTCCGCGACACCCTGATCGCCTGGTACGAACGCCGCGGCTATCGCCTCACCGGCGAGACCCGCCCGTTCCCCTACGACGACCATCGCTTCGGCGTGCCCCGCCGGGACGACCTCGAGTTCGTAGTGCTGGAAAAGCCGCTGTGACGGCGCGCGCCGCCATCAACGGGGCAAGAGGACTTCAATGTTTCGGAAGTTTGGAGGCCTGGCCCGGAATCGAACCGGGGTGCACGGATTTGCAGACCCCTGTCTTCACAATGAGTGGCGGAACTTAACTGCAAACTTGAAAGCGGCGTATCAGAGCAATTTCAAATAGGTACGACACCATTTTCAAACTGCGGCAGACCCCTCCCGTCTCGCCCGGTCAGGGGCTGAGGTCGACAGTCAGTTGTGACTATCGGCTGACTTGCGCGGCGAGGTTGTGTCGGCCTAGAAGCTAGTGGCCGCGCCAGCCGCTCTTAGTGTGTCGGGGGATACTGTGTTCTTGAAGGTTTCGGCCCGCCGATGGTCACGGCGGTTGGTTTGTGTCGCGTTGGCGCTCTTGTCAGAATCCGGCTGGGCGCAAGCAGAGACGCTCTCCGATGCGATCGCCCTTGCTTATCAGACCAATCCCACCTTGCGGGCCGAGCGCGCTGGCTTACGGGCCACGGACGAAGGCTATGTGCAGGCCAGGTCCGCCCTGGGACCGACGATCTCGGTGTCGGCGCAGGAGAGCTTCCAGAGTGCGCATGTCGACGAGGAGCCGCTGTTTAGCAAGCGCACCACCGTGCACGCGCAGGCGACCACCGGTTCGGTGAATCTCTCGCTGGTGCAGCCCCTCTATACGGCCGGCCAATTGGACACCCGTCTCGATGCGGCCGCCGCCGATGTGCGCGCCGGCCGCGAGCAGTTGCGCCAGACTGAGGCGCAGGTCCTGCAGGCGGTGGTGCAGGCCTATCTCGACGTGCGCCGCGACCAGCAGGTGCTGGCGGTGGCCGGCGATGAGGTCGACGCTCTGAAGCGACAGCTTGACGAGGTGCGCGCCAAGGATGTCGAACGCCAGGTGACCCGCACTGACGTATCGCAGGCTGAGGCGCGATGGCTGGCGGCACGGGCGCAACGCCAATTGGCTGAAGGGCGGCTTCAGGCAAGCCGGGCCGCATATCTGGCGGTCGTCGGCCAGAACCCTGGCGACCTGGCCCCTGAGCCCGGCCTGGAGGGCGTGCCGGCGACGCTGGACCAGGCCTTCGATGCGGCGGAGGCCAACAACCCGCGCTTTCGCGCGTCCGTCTATGCCGAGGCTGCCGCCAGAAGCCGGGTCGCCGAAGCCAAGGCTGCCTACGGGCCCAGCATATCCCTGCGCGTCGAAGCCGGCGCCTCGCCCGTCGTGCCCTACCAGGCGCGTGACTACGATCGGAACGTCACCGTATCGGCGCTCTACAACCAGCCTCTGTTCACCTCCGGGCTCAACGCTTCCCGGGTCCGCGAGGCAGCCGAGCGGGCGAACCAGGAGACGCTCAATGTCGAGGCCGCGCACCGCGCCGCGATTGAGGCCGTGGCCCAGGCCTGGGATGGGCTGTCGTCGGCGCGTGCGGCGCTGGGCCTGCAGGAAGATCAGTTGAAGGCGGAAGCGTCCGCGTTCGAAGGCAACCGGATCGAGCAGCGCGTGGGTCTGCGCACCACCATCGACGTGCTGAACGCCGAGCAGGAGTACCAGAACGCCCGCATCACCCTGCTGCAGGCGCGGCACGACGAATATCTGGGGCGCGTGGCGTTGCTGGCGGCCATGGGGCTGCTGGAAGTCCGCCGCTTCTCGCCCGATGTTGATGCATATCGTCCGGAGGTCTCGCTCAATCGGAACCTGCGGCTGCAGACGCCGTGGACCGGCGCGGTGGAGGCCTTGGACCGCATCGGCGCGCCACGGTCAGGGCGTACGCTGGCGACGACGCCCAAGGTCGGATCGGACCGTCCCTTGGACAAGCCCCTGCTGCCGCCAGCGGAGCCGGCTCAGTAGAACCGGTCGGGCTGGCAGCCTGCCGCCGTCGCCGCATCGAAGGCGGCGCGGAAGCCATCAACGCGGAAGCGGCGGATCCGGCTATGCGCCGTCGCGCGAATGTCCACACGCCCGGCTTCGACGTCCAGATTCGCCTCGGGGATGTGCACCAGCCCTCCCGAAGGGTTCCCGAGGCTGTCATTCTCCAACCGCACGCCCAGTGCGGCCAACTGCATGTCGGCGGCATGCGCCGGCCGCACTGGCCCGCCGTCGATGCGGATCATCGCCGCATTGGTGTCGACCCCGTCCCCCAGCCGGAAGGTCAGCGCGCGGCGGTCGTAGGAGACGTCATTCGCGGTGAGGCGGCAGCTGATCTCGCCTGTGAACCTGTCGGTGCGGATGCGCCAGGACCAGGCGCCGGCGCGGCCGTGCGTGTCGCGATGCGCCGGGCGGTGGTCGGCGTGATGCCCGGGAAACGCGAGCAGAGTGAGGGCGACAGCCAGAGCCAGGGGCATTTCACAACTCCTTGTTTCAAATGTCACGCAATAGGGCTTGTATCGCTACAACCGGGCAACGTACGCTCAAAGCGTGTTGTGACGGGGCGTGGTTACCTTGAGTCGTGTATCGGTTAACGGTCCCGTCGGCATGGGCGACGGCGCGCTGCGGCGCCCGGGCGCGGACGTGATGGGTCTGCACGCCGCGTCGTCGACGCCACGCATGGGCTGATCGTGACCCCGCCCGCCCGACCCGCTAGCTCCCGTCCAGCCGCCCACCGTTCCGCGGCTCTGGAGGCGCTGTTGTCGGCGCGCAACGCCTTCGCCACCGCCGCCGGCCTCAGCGGCTTCATCAATCTGCTGATGCTGAGCGGTCCGCTGTTCATGCTGCAGGTCTATGACCGGGTGCTGCCCAGCCACAGCGTGCCGACGCTGGAGGCCCTGGTTCTGCTGATCATCGGCCTCTACGCATCTCAGGCGGCGCTGGAGGCCATCCGTTCGCGCCTGTTCGCCCGCATCGGGCGGCACGTGGACGCCGAGCTGGGCGTCCTCGCCTTCGACGTCAATCTACGCGGCGCCGCGGCGGGCGCGCGGTCGGCCTCCCCGTTCCGGGACCTCGAGCAGCTGCGCGGCTTCCTGGCGGGGGGCGGCCCGTCGGCGATCTTCGACCTGCCCTGGATGCCGGTTTATCTGGCGATGCTGTTTGGCCTGCATCCCTGGCTGGGCGTCCTGGGTCTCGCAGGGGCCGGCATTCTCGCCACCCTGACGGTGCTGGCCGACATGGCCACCAAGCCGCACCAGAAGCGCTTCGCCGAACGCTCGGCCGAGGCGAGCGGCCTCTCTGAAGCGGCGCGCCGCGGCGCCGAGGTTATCTCCGCCATGGGGATGGGCGCGGCGCTGGGCGCCGCCTGGCGCGAGCGCAATCGCGAGGCCAGCGCCGACCAGCTCAAGGCCAGCGATGTGGGCGGCGGCTTTTCCGGGACGTCGCGCTTCGTGCGCATGAGTCTGCAGTCCATGGTCCTGGCCCTGGGCGCCTGGCTGGTGATGAGCGGCAAGGCCACCGGGGGGGTGATGATCGCCTCGTCGATCACCCTGGGCCGCGCCCTGGCTCCAGTGGAACTCGCTCTGACCCACTGGCGCGGCTTCGTCGGCACCCGCCAGGCTTATGCGCGCCTGACCGCCGCCCTGGGTCAGGCCGCAGCGCCCACCGACCGGATCGCGCTTCCGCGGCCGACGCGTGAGCTGGTGGTCGAGCACCTGTTCGCTGGCGCGCCGGGCTCCGGCGCGCCCATCGTCAAGGACATCAGCTTCAGCCTGCAGGCCGGCGATGTGCTGGCCGTGATCGGCCCCAGCGGCGCGGGCAAGTCCACCCTGTTGCGCGCCCTGCTGGGCCTGTGGCCCCCCCAGCGCGGGGCTGTGCGCCTGGATGGCTCACTGATCGAGCACTTCGCCCCCGACGCCCGCGGCGCCTGGACCGGCTATCTGCCGCAGACCGCCGAGTTGTTCGCCGGCACGGTCGGGCGCAACATCGGCCGCCTGGATCCGCAGGCCACTTCCGAGGCTGTGCTAGAAGCCGCGCAGGCGGCGTTCGCCGACGGCATGATCCGCGGCTTGGCGGACGGCTTCGAGACCGAGGTGGGGGAGGGGGGTGCGCGGCTCTCCGCCGGCCAGCGGCAGCGAGTGGGCCTGGCGCGCGCGCTGTTCGGCGCGCCGTTCCTCGTGGCGCTGGACGAGCCCAATTCCAACCTCGACGCCGACGGCGAGGCGGCCCTGGCGCGGGCGATCGCCGAGGCCAGCCGACGCGGCGCGATCGTGATCATGGTGGCCCATCGCCCGTCCGCGGTGCAGGTCGCCAACAAGGTGCTGGTGATGGCCGACGGCCAGCAGAAGGCCTTCGGGCCTCGTGACGACGTGCTCAAGCGCGTGCTCGCGCCCCCCGCCGACAGCGTCTCCGGCGGCGGCGCGCCCGCCCAGCCGAGGGAGGCCGTCGCGTGACCGCGGTCGCCGTGGAGAAACTGGCGCTGCAGCGCCACACCCGCTGGGGGGTGCTGCTGCTGCTCGTCCCCTTGCTGGGCTTCGTGCTCTGGGCGGCCACCGCCAACATCGCCGGCGCCGTCATCGCCCCCGGCAAGGTGGCCGTGGAATCCAGCGTCAAGCGCGTGCAGCACAAGGACGGCGGCATCGTCTCCGAACTGCTGGTGGCCGAGGGCGACCGCGTGCAGGAGGGCCAGGTGCTGGCCCGGCTCGACACCACGGTGATCCGCGCCAACCTGCAGTCGATCGAGAGCCAGCTGCGCGAGCTCTCCGCCCGGCAGTTGCGCCTGGAGGCCGAGCGCGATGGGCGCGCCGTCCTGGGCGCGCCCTCCGCGGACCTGGCCGGCGCCGACCTCGACCGGATGATGGCCGCCGAGCGCAACCTGCTGGTCACCCGCCGCCTTTCGCGCCAGCAGAAGAAGGCCGAACTGCAGGCCGAGATCGGCCAGAGCCAGCGCGAGATCGAGGGGCTGAAGGCCCAGGCCGCCGCCCAGGTGCGGCAGGCGGTCCTGATCCGCAACGAGCTGGCCGGCCTTCGCCGGCTCTACGACCAGGACTATGTGCCGATCACCCGCCTCGACGAGCTGGAGCGCGAGGCCGCCCGCCTGGACGGCCAGAAGGGCGAGTTCGAGGCCTCCGCCTCCCGCGCTGAAGGCCGCATCGACGAGCTGCGCATCCAGGTGCTGCAGATCGACTCCGACGCCCTGGCCCAGGCGATGTCCGACCTGAAGGACACCGAGGTGAAGCTCGCCGAGCTGACTCAGCAGCGCGCCACCCTGCAGGACCAGCTGAAGCGCGCCGAGATACGTTCGCCGCGTGCCGGCTTCGTCCACCAACTCGCCGTGCACACTGTCGGCGGGGTTGTCGGGCCGGGCGAGACGATGATGTACGTCGTGCCCGAGCATGAGGCTCTGATCGTCGAGGTACGGGTGGATCCGCAGCACGTCGACCAAGTCCGTGCCGGCGGACCGGCAAAGGTTCGGTTCACCAGCTTCAGTGCTCGTTCGACGCCGGAGATAGGCGCTGTAGTCGACCGACTGGCGGCCGACGCCACTGTCGATGAGAAGACGGGCGCCAGTTACTATCTGGTGGAGCTGCGCATCGATCCAGCCAGCTTGCCGGCTGACCTGCGAGGCCACCTCATCGCCGGCATGCCGGCCGAAGTGCACATCCAGACCCAACAACGCAACGCGCTCAGCTACTTCCTGAAGCCGCTTCAGGATCAGGTGAGCCGCAGCTTCAAGGAGGGGTGAACCCCGGCCATGGCCAAGTTGCGAGACCCTTCTCAACCCGTCAAACCGACCGTTCGCTGGAAAATCGTTGCCGCATGGACGGCCGGCATCGGCGTTGTTCTGCTGACTGGCTTGCTCGGTTCAGCGTTCCTTATTCAGCAGACGGCAAAGCAGTGCGCCGAGTCGTCACCTCCTCTGACCGATGTGCAGAAGATGGAAATCGCCGCCGACTATCTTGCTCGTCAACCGGTTGCGCAAACAATAGAGAATCGATCTTCTGGCGTGTATGTAGGCTCAATCCGAGCTATACCATACAGCTCTGGTCGTGATCTCATGGACCGCAATCCGGATTGTTGTCACATCGGAAGCTCCGACGATTTTGATTACCCAAAGGTCCGTGGCTCTTCTTATTATAAAATAGACTACAACGTGAATTATGCAGACAAAAGAGGTATCACTCATTCCCTGCGAAGAGTCGAGACCGTCGCTGTCGCGCCGTGCGGCATTGTTGTTAGCAATCACTAGTGCAGGTGGAGACTACTATCCATGATTGAGCCGGTGGAGTCGACGGACATCTCGATTGACGAGATCGTCAACTATTATCTCTATGGCCAGGCGACGCAGCCAACGTCACCATTTTCGGATGGATACGTTCGGCCGGATTCGGGGTACGATCCCGTTACACTGACCGTCGATACAGTTGACTATATGGCAAATGGTGCTGGGCGCTTTGCGCTGGCTGCTGAGTTTGCCGTCGTCAAAGATTTTTTCGAAGACACGTCGTTGACGTCAGGTCAGCATTACTCACTGAATGAAATGTTGGCTCACTATGGGCTAGCCAACGCACACCTATCTATCAGTCAATGGAACTTCTCAGATTCTACTGATGATTATAATGAGAGGGTGTTCGTGTGGGGTAGCTCGGCATTTGAACTTGGCATCAATACCACCTTCTATATAGATTCTAGTGGTACCAAGCATATTGACAACCTATCTATTATCCCGAGGGGGATCGAGAACTTCGACTTTCACGGCGGCAATGACTTAGAGAATATCGCCAACGCATACATTCTGCAGCCAAATATAGACCCGTCCGAAATCGGCCGACAAGTGTTTATGCAGTTCATAGGGAGTGTGCCATCGACTACGTACACCCTATCAAATTACGATGCGGACCTAGATAAAGAACACAGTTGGGGCACCCCCGGAGTGCTTGGTGCGGCTGTGACGACTTTCGAGGTCGTGGCCCAACTCGCGACTGACGGGGTGACAGTCCCTCTAATTGATGGCGTGCCAATTCAGTATGGAACTGTAGGCGATGATGATGGAATACATAGCCTCTACACAAGCTACTTCCAGAATAACCCCACCCTAGGTGGCTACGCTACGAACGGTGAGGCCGTCATCGGTGGGGCCGGGGATGATGCGATTATTGGAGACTATGGCGGAACAGGAGCCAAGTTCTACATTGATGGTGGCGATGGCGTAGATATCGCCGATTTCACGACGATGAATGAGTCCGACAACCAGGGTGGCGGCGCGGTTATCTATGAGAAGAACGTTGAGGAGCTACACGGCTCTAACTATGACGATACAATTATTGTAAGCGAAACAGCAGCAAACACGCTGGTTGATGGCGGCGAAGGGCAAGATACCGTTTCGCTGCAAGGGTGGACAGCTGGAACGACGGTCCTGGTAAACGAGGATGCTGGGATAGCAGGTGTGATCACCTTTGAGAGCATCGAGAAGTTTATCGGCACCTCCTATGACGATGTAATTGTCGGGGGAACGGGTGACCAAAATCTGGACGGAGGTGGCGGAAACGATTTCATCTCTGGCGGGGCGGGTGACGATCATCTCACCGGCGGGGGTGGGAATGATATTATTCTTGCCGATGGGGGACACGACGTCGTCGACGGTGGCAGTGGTGACGACGTCTTGGAGCTGCAGTTTGGCGGGACACGCACCGTTGGGCTAATGGCCGGTGAGGCTGATGCGTTAGGCGCTCCGGGTGTCCTCCTCGTCGGCAATGGCGGCGCAGATCAAGCCCTCGCCTACAACATCGAGCAGGTGAAGCTGACCAACGACGCAGATCATCTGGTCGTGGAGTCGCTGCCTCTCGCCAACGGCCCAGCCACGGAAATCGACGGCGGCGATCAGCCGGAAGGCGAGAAGGACGAGCTGGACCTCTCTGGCCTGTCTGGCCAAATCGTCTATTCCAACGGCAACATCCTCGCGGACGGCGACCCGGGCGGTGTCTATTTCACCGGGTTTGAAAAGTTCGTTTTGAACAACGCCGGCGACTATTTCATCGATAGCACTCAGAACGCCGAAGTGCGCAGTGGATCCGGCGACGACTATTTCGATGAATCCGGCGCCGGATCCATCATCTACACCGGGGGTGGCCACGACGTCGTGCAATGGCATGCCGGTGTCGGCGTTGCGGATCTCTCAGGCGACGACACGGTCGTGGTCGGTGGTCAGGTCGTCAAAGGCGGATACCGGAATGAGGCGTCGGCCAGTCCCTATGTTCAGAACCTTGGGGGGATGGTCGAGCTGGGGCTGAACGCCGAAGGCGAGCTGGTGATCCATGCGCCATGGTTGAAGCTCGCGAACGGCGTCTCGTCAGACATGTTCGTCCTGAACTATGCGGCCGAAGCGCAGTTGTTGGGGGACGGAGGGGAGGTCGGTCCCGGAGGGATCATCCTCGGCCAGGTGAAGGTTTCGGTCTACCGAATCTACGATGCGCCACAGGGCGTCGATAGCATCGGCGGCCAGATCAATCTGCTCGACTTGCAGATGAAGCTGTCGTTCGGGGTCCATCTGAACAACCACGACCCTTTGGTTCTGGACCTCGGGGGCAACGGCTTCGACCTGGTCGACCAGACCGCGGTGTCGCCCACGTTCGACATCAACGCGAACCTATACGGCGTGAAGACCGGCTGGGTGCAGAGCTCCGACGGCTTCCTCGTTCGCGATCTGAACGGCAACGGCAAGATCGACGACTCCCGGGAGATGTTCGGCGGCGCCAACGGGCTGACCGGCTTTGCGGCCTTGGCCGCGCTCGACGGCAACCATGACGGGCAGGTCAGCGCCGCCGACAATGGCCTGGTCGACTTCAACGGCGACGGGGTGATCGACGCCAGTGACACATTCGCTTCGCTCAAGGTCTGGGTGGACGCCAACCAGAACGGGGTCACGGACGCCGGCGAACTGCACAGTCTGTCGGACTACGATATCGTCGGCATCAACCTGACCACGACGACTGTCAATCAGGCCGACGGCAACAACACCGTCGACGAGACCGCCACCTTCGTGCGTGGAGACGGCAGCACCGGGTCGATCGCCGACGTCGATCTTGCGACGGACGACCACAATTCCACCTACCTGGGCGCGCCGATCACGGTGAGCACGGCGGCTGCGGCCGAGCCGGAGCTCAAGGCCTACGGGACCCTGGTGAGCCTGCAGCGGGCGCTGAGCCTGCATCCCGAGCTGATCAGCTCGGTGGACGCCGCGCTGGCTGACATCGCGTCGCCGGACATGGCGTCGCTTCGCGCTGCGATCCTGCCGATCCTGCTGGACTGGGCCAAGGGCTCGCCCGTTCGTCTTCCCGACGGCACGGTGGTCAGCGGCGCGGATACGGCGATCGACACCCTGCCGATCCTGCGCGGCGCCAGCGGCGCGGCGGACTACGCCTGGAACATCCAGTCCGGCACGGTCACCAGTGGTTCGACGACCCTGAACGAGACGACTTGGACCTTCGTGTCCGGCGCACAGATCGAGGTGATCGCGGCCTCGGCCGGAGAGCCGGCGCCCGATGTCACGGCGCTGACCGCCAAGGGCAGCCCCGGTTCGCCGGTGGAAACGGTCGTCGTGCGGGATGGAGTCAACTACGTCCAGGACCTCTACACCTACGGCGACGGGACGCAGGCGCAGGTCACCTATCTGCAGTCCGCGGGGGCGCCGCCGATTGTCGGCGCCGTGCTGGACGGACCGTCCGGAGGCTACACCTGGGATACCGTCCTGGGCTCCGAGATCGGGTTCTTCGAGCGCTACATCGGCCAGGATCTGCCGTTCGCCCACCAGCCGTTGAACGGGGCGGACGCGCTGGCGGCGCTCGATCAGACCGCCACGGTGGTCGAGCAGGACATGGACCTGCTGGCCGCGCGCCTGGCCGTGCAGGCCGGCGCCCTGGCGCCGGTTTTCGCCGGCATCCAGTACGACGCCACGACCGATCAGTTCACGCCGAAGACCGGGCAACAGCTGGCCCCCGTCTATGAACAGCTGTTCGAGCGGGCCGCGCTGCAGACGGACCCGATCGCCTACCTGGCGAGCTGGAAGCCGTTGATGGATGCGGTGCGGGCGGACTACGACCAGGGCAACCCCGGCGTACTCAACACCTTCGGCTTCCTGGCCCAGAACATCATTGCCGCCTACGAGGCGGTCGCGCCCACCTTCGATCTGTTGGATTCGGCCAATGCCCTGGGCGTGTCTCGAGACCTGTTCGTCACCGGTACGGGCGTGATGACTGGGACGGACGACGCGGACATTTTCTACCTGAACGGCTCGGGCCAGACAGCGGAAGGCGGACTTGGCGCGGACACCTACGTCGTCGGCCAGCACGTCGGCACCACGGTGATCAACGACGTCGAGCCGGCGCTGACGACCGCCAGCGACGACATGGTGCGGTTCACGACGCTGACCGCAGCGGACATCACCGCGACGCGCGACGGGACCAATCTGATCCTGACCGTGAAGGCGACCGGCGAGACCCTGACGATCGACAACGAGTTCACCGGGCCGCAGCCAGGGCTGATCCCCGGGATGTACGCCCCCGACAATGGCGTGGCGGAGATCGTGTTCGCCGATGGCACGGTCTGGGAGAAGGTCGACATGGCCGTGGCGGTCGCCCGGGTGAACCCCGATGGCGGCCTGCAGACCGGGACCTCGGCCACCGACGTCTTCATCAGCGGCGCCGGCGATGACACCTTCGAAGGTGCCGGTTCCAGCGACATCTACCAGATCGGCCCCGGCGGCGGCCACGACACCATCTTCGACGTCGAGGACGACCCGTACCGGAATTCCTTCGACGTGCTGTCTTTCACCGGCGGCATCCGGGCCAGCGACCTGGTGTTCCACCGCGACGGCGCGTCGAATGATCTGGTGATCCGCTTCAAGGACGCCACTGACACGGTGACGATCCAGGGGCAGTTCGCGGCGACCGAGACCCTGGTGTTCGGCACGCTCTGGAGCAACCAGATCGAGCTGATCACCTTCGACGATGGCTCGACGCTCAGCTACCAGCAGGTCCAGCAGATGACGCTGGCTCAGTCCGAGACCAGTGGCGACGACCATGTCTACGGCTACGAGGGTGACGACACGCTCGATGGCGGGACGGGCAACGACTACCTCTCGGGCGGCAACGGCGATGACACCTATGTCATCGCGCTCGGCGACGGCCATGACACCATCGACGACAACAACACCAACCTGCTGAGTGGCCAGAACGACACTGTTGCCTTCGGGGCCGGCATCACCTTGGCCGACCTCAGCTTCGTGCGGGCGGGCGCCTCCAACGACCTGACGATCCTGATCGGCGGCTCAGGCCAGTCGGTGACCATCGTCAACCAGTTCGAGATGGTGGAAACGGGCCCATTCGGAGTGATCACCCCGGGCCAGATCGAGAAGTTCACTTTCGCCGATGGCTCCAGCCTGACGGCGCAGGACGTGATGAACCTGGCCATCGCCGGCCAGCAGACCGCCGGCGACGATCGGGTTTATGGCTTCCTCGGAAACGACACGATCAACGCCGGCTCGGGGAACGACTACCTGTCCGGCGACGACGGGAACGACACCTACCAGGTGGGATTCGGCGACGGTCACGACGTCATTCAGGACAACAACAGCAATATCCTCAGCGGCCAGGACGACACCATCGTCTTCGGCGCCGGGGTGACGGCCGCCGACGTGAGCTTCGCCCGCGTGCCGGGAACCGACGACCTTCTGATCCGTCTGTCGGACGGCGCAACCGTCGTGGTGGCCGGCCAGTTCGCCAACCTGGGCGGTCTCAACATCCAGCCCGACCGGATCGAGACCTTCAACTTCGCCGACGGGACCAGCTTGAGCTGGCAGGACATCGAGGCGCAGGTGCTGGCCAAGGCGGTCAGCGACGGCGACGGCCATATCACGGGCTTCATCGCCGACGAGACCATCGATCCCGGCGTGGGCGGGGGCCATGTGCTGTCGGGAGGCTTTGGGAACGACACCTTCGTATTCGGCCGCGGCTACGGGCTCGATACGATCGACGACTCCGTCAGGCTGGCGATGACGCCGGCCGCCAGTTCGACCGTGACCTTCCGCGCCGACGTGGCCTCCACCGATGTGCAGTGGAGCTTCATGGGCGACGACGCGATCGCCCGCATCGCCGGGACCGACGACGTCCTGACGGTGAAGAACGAGCTTCAGGTGAACAGCGCCCAGGCGGTGGGCAGCTTCCACTTCAGCGACGGCACGGTGGTGACGCAGGCCGACCTGGCGACGATGCGCGCCGCCGCCGGCGACGGCGCCCTGACGTCGGCCTATCTGGCCGGCGACGGCTTCCGCACGACGACGGCCAGCGGCGGCGGGACATACCACTTCGCCGACGTCGCCTCGACGGACGTCAGCTTCGCGCGCGATGCGCATGACGCCCAGGCACTGGTGATCGACATCGCCGGATCGGACCCGGGCCGGCTGTCCATCGCCGGCGAGCTGACCACCGGAATCTTCAGCCAGGCCTACACGAGCTTCAGCTTCTCCGACGGGGTGACGCTGACCCTGGCCCAGATCGAAGCGACGCTGATCAGCCAGTCGGAGACGGCGCACGACGACGTGGTGCAGGGCTTCGATGGAAACGACACCCTGCAGGGCGGGGCGGGCGACGACCTGCTGCAGGGGGGAAGCGGCAACAACAGCTACATCTGGTCCGTCGGCGACGGCTCCGACCGCATCGTCAAGACCGTCTTCGAAACCGGCTCCAACACTCTGGTGCTGCATGGCGTGACCGTCGAGGATGTGGCGCTTGTGCGCGACCCAACCTTGGGCAGTACGGATCTCGACCTTTGCATCGGCGGTGAGCGCATCGTCCTGGCCAGCCAGATGGGCGACATCCGCGCCGCGCCGATCCAGTTCATCACCTTCGATGACGGGACCACCTGGGACGAGAGCGATATCGCCCTGGCTGCGACCGGCGGCTTCGGCTTGGCCACGACCCTGACGGGTACGAGCAGCGCCGACTCCCTGGTCGGCACGGGTGGCGCGGACGTGATCGACGGCGGGGCGGGGGACGACACGCTCTTCGGCGGCCAGGGCAACGACCTGTATGTGTTCGGGGTCGGCTCCGGCCACGACACCATCCTCAGTTCGGTCTCGGGCGAGCCCTTCCCAGGGGCCCAGAATGTCGAGGCGAACGGCGTCCTGCTTGAGGGGCTAACGCCAGGCGACGTGACGTTCGAAAACGTCGCCGGAAGCCTGGTCATCACGGTCGTGGCGACTGGCGACAGCCTGACCATCCAAAGTGGCGTCACGGGCTCCGGCGAAACCGTCGAACGAGTGCTCTTCGCCGATGGAACCATCTGGAAGGCGTCCGACATTGGGTCCCACACGGCGATCGCCGGCACCGCGGGGAACGACACCATCAACGGGACGGTTGGTGACGACATCATGGTCAGTCATGCCGGGAACGACCTCCTGAAGGGTGGTTCCGGCTCCGACACCTACATGTGGTCGAAGGGCGACGGCAACGACACCATCCAGGAATTCGGTGCGGCCGGCGATGTCGATACTCTGCGCCTTGCGGGCGTCGGTCCGTCGGATGTGTTCCTGACGGCGGAGCGCGCGACCGGTTCCATCGATGTGAACATCGCCTCCACCGGCGAGGTCATCCAGCTCTACTCCCAGACCGCCGGGCCGGCTTACGGCATCGAACAGATCGTGTTCGACGGCGGCGTGACATGGGATGCGGCCTATATCCAATCCCATCTGGTGATCCAGGGGACGGCCGGCGCCGATATGCTGGACGGGACGTCCGGCGATGACACCTTCATCGGCGGCCAGGGCGACGACAGTCTTTCCGGCGATGCCGGGTCAGACACCTATGTCTACGCCCAGGGAGACGGCTCCGACTACATTTCGGATGGCGGCGTGCCCGAGGACCACGATGTCCTGAAGTTCACCGACCTGAATGCCGCCGATGTGCAGCTCAGCGCCGACGGCGATGATCTGCTGGTGACCATCACCGCTGACGGCGCTGTCATCCGGGTGAGCGGAGAGTTCAGCGCTGACCTTGGCGATGGCTGGCAAGGGCCGGGCTTCGGCATCGAGGCGATCCAGTTCGCCGACGGGGCGATCGTCGACCACGCCGGCATGCTCGTGCAGGCGCTCAATGCGACGGTTGGAACGGCGGGCGACGATACGCTGGTGGCCTCGCCGGGCGGCGGCCTGGTGCTCGGTTACGGCGGTGACGACATCCTGACGGGTGGAGCAGGGACCGACCACCTGATCGGGGGTGACGGCGCCGACACCCTGGCCGGCGGGGCGGGCTCCGATATCCTCAATGGCGGAGCGGGCTCCGACACCTATGTCTACAACGCCGGTGACGGCGCGGACGTGATCAGCGATCTGGACAACGACGGCAGCGACGTCAACGTCCTGACGCTGGGGGCGGGGCTCCTGCCGGCGAACGTCATCGTTAGCATGGATCCCTCGGACACCAGCACGGCGATCCTCGACTTCGGTGGCGGCGACATGGTGACCCTCGTGGGGCAGTTCGCGGGCGCTGGCCTGGGCGTCCAACAGATCGTGTTCGACGACGGAACCATCTGGACCGAGGCGGATCTCGAAGCGGCCTACCTGGCGTCTGCCAACACACCGGGCGATGACAGCATCCAGGGGTTCAGCGTAGACAACAGCTACGCCATGGGGGCCGGCAACGACCACATCTACGACCCGGATGGCTCGGACACCTACACCTATGCCACAGGCGACGGGAACGATGTCATCGACGACGAAGGCAGCCCGGACGCCGTGGACACCCTGGTGTTCGCCCCAGGCATCGCCGCCGCCGATGTGACGGTGTCGGCGGTCGACGAAGTGGGGGATATCATCCTGAACGTCGCGGGCGGCGGCAGCGTGCTGCTCTCTAGGGAGGCCTACGACTGGGGGGGGGGCTACAACGGTGTGGAGCAGGTCAGCTTCGCCGATGGCACGACCTGGGATCGAAACGACCTGATTAACGCAGCGCGCGCCAGCCAGACCACGTCCGGCGACGACACAATCTACGGCTTCGTCGCCACGGGTGGCGTCGGCGACAACATCCTGACGGGCGGTGCGGGCCGCGACAGCTTCCTGCTGCCCGCCTGGTTCGGAGCCAGCACCATTACCGATTTCAACCCCAGCGAAGACCGGCTGGAGTGGGAAAACACTCAGTTCACCAGTCTGTCGGACGTGCTCGCCGCGGCGGCGCAGGTGGGATCGGACCTGGTGATCACTGATCCAGGCGGCGATGTGCTGACCTTGCAGAACACCAGCCTGTCGGACCTGAACACCGACAACCAGACCTTCGTCACCTACGCCCGCTGGGGCGCGTTCTCCGGCACGACAGAGGCGGACATCTTCCGAATCGTCAGCCTTTACGATTCTGGTGCGCCCGGGTCCGGCAACGGCTCGGTGGAGCTGAGCGACTTCACCAGCGGCCAGGATCAGCTGGACATCTCCGGCCTGACGGCCGGCCAGCCGGTGCTGCTGGACCACCACGATGGCGTCACGGATGTGTTCTATGCGCCGACCTCGTCGAGCGCCTACCAGGGCTACGTTCTGGTCGACAGCCAGGTGCAGGCGGGCGACGTTCACGGCGGATCGCCGACGCAGGCCTTCATCCTGACCACGCAAGAGGATGGCGACACCCTGATCGGGGCCGGCGGCGCGGACACCTTGGATGACCACGGCCACGTCACCAGCCTGGTCGGCGGCATTGGAGACGACCTTTATGTCGTGGCCAACGCCTCGAGCACGGTCACCGAGGCGGCCGGCGAGGGCGTCGACGTCGTGCAAGCCGCCGTCAGCTTCACCCTGTCCGACAACGTCGAGAACCTGACCCTGACCGGCTCCAACAACAGCGACGGCACGGGCAACGGCCTCGACAACGTCATCATCGGCAACGCCGTCGACAACGTGATCGAGGGTGGGGCGGGCGCCGACACCCTGACGGGCGGCGGCGGGGCGGACACGTTCGTGTTCCGCGCGGACTTCGGCCAGGACACCGTGACCGACTTTACGCCGGGCGTCAGCTTGCTGTCGTTCCACGACGCCCTGTTCGTCGACGGCGCCGATGTGCTGGCGCATGCAGCCCAGGTTGGCGATGACGTGGTGATCACCTACGACACCGACGACACTGTCACGCTGAAGCATGTGGAGCTCACGGCGCTGCATGCCTCGGACTTCCTGGCGGCGGCGTAACCGTTCGCGAAGAGCTTCCAGGCGCCGGTTCCGTTCAGGCCGGCTGCGGCCGGCTTCAGCGCCGACCGTCACAAGTTGGTCGGTCTCGGAGTGCGGGCGGGGCCGAGTGTCGGTGTTCCACACGCCGAAAACTGGATGCTCATTAGCTCGCACCCGGTGGCTAGGCAGCGACAGCCATGGCAGCGGTCATGCTGGTGGGCCTGATCCGGCCTGCCTTCGTCATCAGGTGTACAATGAGACAAACGCACTGAGCGAGACACGCATCAGACTGCTGGCTGCGCCATGACAAGCGCACGCAAGCGCGGCGCTATCGAAGCCAGGTCGGAAAGGTCGATCGAAGCTACAGTCAACTCAACGTTCGGCTGCCCGCGCACCTTATGGACCGCCAAGGGGCCGTCGGTCGGGCCAAGGCCGCTATGGTGAGGGTAGAGCAGCATCAGACGCTGGCACCGGTAGACCTGGGCATAGGCGAGCATCTGATAGACGTCGGCCTGGCTGACCCCGCGCTTGGGGTCGTCAGAAAGAGCTCGCAGACGCTTCCATTTCGTGTCCACGACAAGAACGGGTCGACGAGCCTCTGAAACAACAATGTCTGGCTTGGTGGCAAAGCGTCGAACCCCTTCCGCATCCTCCAGAACGTGGTCACGCGGACCCTGTAGTCGAACATCGAGGCCCGACCCCGAAAGAGCATGCCGCAGCCTTCGCCCGACATACTCTTCAAACAGCTTGTTCATCTCGAACAGCAGTGAAAACCCTTTGCTGTCTCCAAGGCTCGTTGTCTGAAAGCGATCACCCAGCAGCAATCGGGCCAGACCCAAGAGACCCGCCCAAGACCCGTTGAGACGATCAAGCACGACCGCGCTCCAGGGGAGCGCGCCAAGGGCGGGCAGGGTCACATCGGCAAACACCAACGCGACCTCAGCCAGTCGTCGCTGCGTCTCTGATGAACGCGCCACTCGACTGAGCTTGGCGACGGCCGCCTTCATGATCTGGTTCAGAGCGGTATCCGACGAGAGTTCGTCATAGCGGCAGGCAAGCTTGTTCGGCGTGGTCGCCAGCACCGTGAACTGACGCATCACTTGTAGCCGCCCCCGCAGCGTCGCCAGATCGTCAACGTGCTCGATGTATCGCCTGGGCAAACCCCGTCGAACGACCTTCGCCAGCTCATCGCAGAAGAGACGCATCAAAACCTCAAGAAGATCGTCGCGCTGCCAGTCGTGATCGTCGATGGCGCCTGGCGAGACACGAAGATCCAGCACCCGCGCCAGCATATGAACCAAGTTTCGACGCGTGCCGCCGTCGTCCAAACCGTCGATCTTGGGCAGGATTTCCATGGTGGCGCAGGGCGTAGAGATCACGCCGACGACCTGCTGCGCTTGCAGCCGACGACCCTTGTCGACGAGCACGGTCTCGCCATCTTCCCCGCCAAAGCGGGACGCCCGCGCCACCTGCAGCAAAGCATCTGCGTGTTGCCGCGTGAGACCGTAACCTGCAGCGCCTGCGCCAATGGAGACATGCTCCCATTCGTGCAGGACGACCGGCTTGCTCATTTCAACTGTTCGTACGACTGAGCGGTCCAACCCGCACGAACGACGTACCGCCAGCGCTCGTCGCCCTCGTAATCATCGCGGCCGGGCGGCGCTTGCAGCGCTACGCGACCTACAAACACACCGTCGTCGGTCGTTTCGCCAAGCGCGCGCCTTACCTTCTCCCAGTCCTCGTAGAAATACTCCGCCAGCAGCGGGATCACCTTGGCGCGCATCGCTTTGTTCACGTCATCGACGCTCATGCAGCCGATAAAGAACGCGTGCCCAACCTGGTGTTCGCGATCGAAAAGGTACTCGATCCTTCTGTTGAGACCGGTGAGGACAGCCGGCAGGTCGATGCCGCAGGCCCCTGACGCGTCAGACAAGAGCTCTGGTCGCGGCAGCAGCTCTTCAAACTCGAAGCGACGTCTCAGAGCGGTGTCGAGCAGCGCGATCGAACGGTCCGCCGTGTTCATCGTGCCGATGATGTGCAGATTGGACGGCACGCCAAACGCTTCGCGCGAATAGGGCAAAGTCACGGTGAGAGCGTTCAGCGCACCGAGCCGTTTGTCGGGTTCGATGAGGGTGATGAGTTCCCCGAACACCTTGGAAATGTTGGCGCGGTTGATCTCGTCGATGACCAGTACGAACGGCTGTGGCTCGCCGCTCGCTTCACCTCCAGCGACAAACTGCTCAAGCGCCGGCCAATCGATCATAGCGGCGTCAAGCTCGTAGATCGATTGCTGCATGAAGTTGCGCCGATATATTGCTTCGCAAGGGCGGCCTTCGTCGCTGCGCCAAAGCCATCGCACAGCCCGGCGGTGGTTGAATTCGTCGTTCTGGCCGCGCTGGAACCGATAAGGACCCACGACCTCGCCAATGGCGCGGAAGCGTTTGGTGCCGTCGGCGACGACGACGAGATCGCCCTGACGCATGGCCGATCGCAGAATGTAGGTCTGCTGAATGTTCGGGTCGTTGCCATTGGCTTCAGGATGATCCTGCCGCCAGCGCGCTTTGACAGCAGCGAAGTCGTCAAATTCGGGAGCGGACCAGTCGATCTCGCCGCCCCAGCCTAGCACGACGAATCCGCCCTCCATCGCTTCGCGATAGATTGAAGCTCCTTGCGCATCACCGCGGCGGCCGAGCGACATCTTGAAGACCCGCTTGCTTCGATCGAGCGAAAGCGAACGTGAAGCTTGGCCGCGGTTGTCTCGCGCACGTTCTGCAATCCGTCGGAAGACCCCGGGAAATGGGCGAAGCGAAAAGCCCGCCGAAGGGATTGCCCCTGACCCGTCGCCCCCCTCGACGTCCCCGCTGGAGGTCTCCGGTCGCAGACCCTCGACGAAGTCTTCGTAGGCGTAGGACTGATGGAAGGTCACGAAAGCGATGCGCTCGGCCTCCACCAGCTCTCTATAGCGCTGCATCAAGGCTGGGCGGCCGCCTGGCGGCAGGGCTCGATCGCACAGCAACACGGCGCGTTCGGCCGTTGCGAACGTCTTGCCGGTGCCAGGTGGTCCGTAGAGGATAAGGTTTGTCGGCGGCGGCGACGCCTCTGGTTGGGGCCCTAAGTCGACTGCGGCAGAAGGGGTCACTGGACGGCCGGGGATATTGTCGGCCCCCTCAGGTTGCGCCGCGTAAATCGCACCCAGCCGCTCGGCAGCCTGCGCGAGAAGCTTGTCGATATCGGCATCGTTGATGTCTTCGACTGCAATACGTTTGGCGAAGACGGTTGCGCGTTCAAAGGTGCGCGGCAGCTTTGCCTGTGCGCCGAGACGGATCTGGTCGGTGAACGGCGCCAGGCTTCCATAACGTGCCTCGACAATTTCGCGAGCCGGCTGCGTTCGACGTAGCAGTTCTTCGTCTGAAGCAGACTTCAGGTCACCGTTCTCGAAGCTGGTGGAGCCGCACCCGACCGTGACGAACATGGCCGAACCGTCGGCCGCGAAATGCAAAACCGCGTAGTACCCGTCACGCGGGGTTGGCGACATGGATCGCGAGCAGAATCGGACCCACGGTGCTTCAGTCTTGCGGCCGATACCGTCCGACGCGCCGACCTCAAAATCGGCTCCGAACGGCCCCATCGCGGCGCCCAATGCGGCTTGGCGGGCCCTTAGTTCGTCAGGGATCGCCTTGCGGATGAGGCGCGAGCGCTCCTGCATCGGCTCGGTGTTCTCAGAGGAATAGGCAGGCTGCAGTTGGCAAACCCGACGCAGATCATCGCTAAGCATGGGGCCCTCCGCACCAGGGTATGACTGTTGATCGAGATTCGAAAAGCAAGCGAGGGGCGACTCGCTTGGAGGAACAGCGTCTCGACCTTGTTCCGTTGTCACCTGGAGACCGCGCGGGCGGTCGAGGCTGAGGACGGACGTTTGGCTTGTGCAGGGGCTTGGCTCGACGAATTGGCTGACGACCTGTCGTGAAGCTCCACAGCTAAGGCGAGGTCAGACTTGGGCGCCCGAGACTACGCGCCGCCTGGGCGAACCACGGGTGCTCGAAGTAGCGGAACCGGTCGAGGATCTGCGGTGCGCCGCCATCGACGATAACCAGTTGCTCGTTTGGTCCCATGGCCATGACGCGATCCGCAGTGACGCCCCCGACCAGCGCGGCGAACTCGCCAGCTGCGCGATGGTTCTTGGCCCCCAGCATCTGCAAGACGCCAGCGTTGTCGACGAGGGTCCGCGCATCTGCGCCATAGAGGTCCAGCTGGGCCGGGTTCTGCCAGAAGCTCCACAGCTGCAGCCCCGCCGAACGAAGCAGAGTGCTAGCGGTCACGAAAGCCTCGACCCGGCCCAGGGCGCCTAGTTCATCGCACAGCATCAGCGTCCGGTGGCGCGGTTGCTCGGTCCGGCTCATCAGCGCCGACAGCAGGGCCGCCAGCCACAACCGCAGCACGGGTACGTAGGCGGCCATGCGCAAGGGCGGGACGACAATGTAAAGCGAGATGGGGTCGCCCCTGACCAGGCCCTGCAGATCGAAGCTCGTTCGGCCCGTAACCTTGCGGATCAGGTCGGATTCCCACAGCATCAGATGCTGCTGCGTTGACCCCAGTACGCTGGGTCGAGTTTCCTTCTCGGGCAGTTGCAGGAAGCCGGCGAAGGCCGAGTAAGCGCTACGGTCCAGGTCGCGCCCATGCTTGTCCATCAGCACGGCCAGATTGTAAACCACGTCGTCATTGTTGAAAATGTCGAAGACGTGGCTGAGGTTTCGTTGACCCTCGGGGGCGTGATCGAGCGTGTAGGAAATCCCGCCGGTCAGCATGGTCTCGGCCCAGTTGCGCCAGAAGATGTCCTCGCCGCCGCGCGGGACGATGGTCGCGGCGATCGAGCGGGCGGTCAGTCCGCTTCCGCCGCCAGCCGTGAGGAAGCCGTCGACCGGATTGAACGCCCCCTGGTCTTCGCCGCCCGAGTCTTCACCGCGAAGGCTCAGCAGAACCACCTGCTGACCCATGCGGCGACGGTGGTCCGCCGTCGCCGCATACACCTCGCCCTTGCACTCAATAGAGATCAGCGATCCCGGGTGCTCTAGGGCGTTGGAGATCACTGGCCCCGACGTTTTGCCGCTGCCGGTAGAGCCGAAAGTCATTAGATGGCTCTCGCCATCGTAGCGCACCACCTCGCGCTCGCGCTCGCGCTGCGCGTCGTTCGCGGCGGGTGAGGCGCGAAAGCCGAACGAGGGGGCCGGTTGCTGGCCGCGAAGGCCAAGAATCAAGCCTGCAGTCGTGGCCACGACCGGCGAAAGGCGGAATGAATGGTCCATGCCTGCCACCTACTGGAACGAGCCGCCGGAGACGTCGGCATGGCCGCCGGCCTCCGCGCCATGGTCGCTGTCGGTCGTAGCGTCGTGTGCGCCCGAGTCGCCAGAGCCGTGGTCACCGACTCCCTGAGAGATATCTGAATAGTTGTCCGCGTGGACGTCGGGCAGGACATCCATGTGCAGATGTTCCCAGGTCTGGCCATGCGCTTCCGGACTGGCGTAGTCCCAGGTGCCCTGGTGCGGCCCGGTTTCAACCAGGTGGCCGTCCGGCCCATAACAAGCCTGGGCGCCCGGCGTGGCGTGGTCGACATCGTAGCCATGGTCCGCGGCCAGCGCCGCGAAATCGTGTCGGTACTGCGGAGTGGCACGAAGTTCCTCCACCCGCTGTAGGGGCAGCTGCCCACGCAGGCAGTCGTTGTCCAGGCCGTGGAACACGGCCTCGGAAACAGGGTTGTCGGCGGTCCAGGTAATCGCGGTATGCGGGTCGAGATAGGGGAGGGCGTCGGGGTAGTGATCGGGCACAAGTCCGGACTGATAGAGGTTGCGATCCAGGTGCGGATCGTGTTCGGCGGGCGAGGCGGACAGGACTTTGGGCATTGGGGACTCCTGGATGAGGAATGCCCGCAAACTGATCGTCTTAGCTCCGGGGTTTTGCCGCCAACTCGGAAATTGCGGCCCTTAGCGGCGCCGAGTTTGGCGGGTTTGGCCCTGTCCGGGCGCAGCTGTGGGTCACGATTAGGGCTCGTCGGTTGGAGAGTCCAATGAGCGAACAATCCTTGAGCCCTCAACAGGCAAAGGCGTCGCCTTCCCCAACGCCGGCCCCGGCGCCATTAAGGCGGCCGTCGGGCCGCTGGCGCATGTCGACCGTGATCGGTCTCGTCCTGGTGGCCCAGGTCGCCGGATCCGCGGGTTGGATCCATTGGACCCCAGGCCTGCTGCTGCAAGGTGGTCTGGAGCGTCTGATCGACTGGGGCGTGGGCAAGGGCTGGCGGCTGGCCGTTTGGGCCAGAACCGCGCTCGACTTGGCGCTGTGCGGCTACTGGCTGGTGCTGCTGGCGGCGAGCACCGGTTTGGGCGCCGACGCCCCGCCGATCGTCATGACTGGGGAGGCCGGGTTTTCCTTCACTCAGCGGCGAGTTGCATACCTGCCGGCGTTCGCGCTGCTGGCAGCATGCCACCTAGCCGGGGCGCTGATCGCGTCGACGGGCTGGTGGGTGCTGGCGCTGCCGTTTGAGATGGGCGGCCAGTTGGTAATGGCGGTCCTCCTATATGTGTTCCTGATCCCGGAGGGGCCGCGCAAGCTGCTGCTCATCGAAGACCTGCATCGCGGCGGCCTCACCACGCGCGTCCATATTTCGCCGGGACCTTTCGCCCGAGATCGCCGCTGGCTTACGATCCGACATGACCACCTGAGAGGGGCGGAGCTGCTGGACCCTCTGTGGGCCCGGCTCTGCAACGCCGCTCACATCGAGCTGACCTACCTGGATCCCGGGCTGATGCTGTGCACCCAGGTAGTGAAGGCCATTGGTGTCAAGCGCGATGTGGCCTTCCTGGTCGCCAAGCTGAACGGGTCCTTCCGAACCGGACGGCCGCTTCTGCATACCCTACCCCCTAGCTTTGCAAACGTCCCGCAGGCTGCGGTTCGGGTCGACCCGGAGGCGCCGCCGGGATGACCAAATTTTTTGGCGGCGGACCCCAGGGCAGGGATCGCCCTCCTGCCTAAGCCGTGTTCAGGTGATGGCCCCAGCGATGGTTGGACAGGGATAGGGCGCGTGCAGGCGAAACTTCTGCTGCTGGACCGTGACGGCGGCGTTTCGGCTGAGCTGACCAACTTCGAATTCGCGTTCGGCTTCGAGGAAGCCGACGCTAATTCGCCTCGCATCGTCCGGGTGCAGGTCAACGGCAAGGTCGAGGGCGCGCTGGTGGAATCGGTCCGCACCGGCGTCCAGGTGGCGCTGAGGCTGCTGCGAAGGCGGGGTCGACACCGGGCGTCGGTTGAACGCGTCAGCATTAATACAGAGCCGCTGCCCGGAAGCGTGATCGGAGAGAGCGCCACCCTGCTATTCGGCATCGCCGCCTATATCGAGATGGCGCGACATACGGCGTACGACGAGTCTGTGGCTGCGCCGCGGTTCGCTGCCACCGGAAAGCTGGACGACCAGGGCAATGTGCACGCGATCAATGGCGTCGCCGACAAGGTAACGACGGCGCTGGAGACCGACCTTTGCGGTGGCGGCATCCTGTTCTACCCCCAGGACAACCATTGGGAGGTAGATGACGCGCTGCGTGCGCGTTGCGTCGAGCAGGGTCTAGAGCTGTGGCCGGTTCGACACGTATACGAGGCGCTTCGGCGTCTCGGCGCCGTCGGACCCTACCAAATCGTGGACGCCACGCTGCAGGCCTATCTCGAGGCCGTGCAGAGCAGCCTAGACTATATCGAGGCGCCTGGGGACTGGTCCGTCGCCGGCCGCGATCCGTCGCAATGGCGGCTGACGCAGCTCTACTGGCCGACGCCGGTGTCGCTGCACCGTCTTGGAGGGCCGTCTTCGGAAGTCGCGCCTCCCCGAGAGGATGTTGCGCCGGGTGTGCCAGAACGCGTCGTGACTAGGGCCGAGGCACGGGGCGCAGCCGTGGGGCGGGACCAGGGGGCGGGCGAGCGCTTCGGCTCGGCCTTCGCCCATTCGCGCATCTCGGTGGTGGGCGAGCAGGGGGTGGGCAAGGGCTGCCTGCTGCGGCACACGGCGATCGCCTACGCCTTATGGCTCCTGGGTGACGACCGAGCTGGCGCGATGCTGGCAATCGACACCCTTCCAGAGCGGCCGCTGCTGCCGGTGTTCATCGACGTGCGCGACACGCGGCTCGACGGGACGGACTGCCGCGACTGGGAATTGCTACTGAAGGACGCCATCGCCCAGTTGGGGCCGGGGCTGGGCCGGCCGGCGAACGAAGTGCTGCACGCCATGCAGGAGTGGATCCGCAACGACGGAGAAGTCCTGTTGATCGTCGACGGCCTGGACGAGGCGCCCAACAAGCTCTGCATCCGGCAGATCGACGACCTGGCGCTGCGGATGCAGCGCCAGGCGCAGGTGCGCTTCGTACGCTCGGCGCGCTGGAGTCGCGGCGACATGCGACCGATCGAGGACGTCCCTTTCGAGGTGCAGCTATGGCGACTGGAGGTGGCGGAACGACGGAACTTCCTGCTGCGATTGCTGCAGGTCGCGCAGGTTCCCGAACCAGCGTCTTGGGCCGACCGAGCGGTCGATCTGATCGACGAACTCGTCGATGCGCCGGCGATGTCGCGCACACCGCTCTTCCTCTCGCTGTTGGCGTCCAACCTGCCGCTGCTGGAGGATTGGCGCGGCCGGGGGGGCGGCCTGCACGAGGCGCTGCTGACCGCCATGTTCCAGCGCAGTCGCCAGGGCCGCCGCGTCGCTGACTGCGCAGGCTGGTACCTTCCACTCGGCCAGGTCGCGTTGTCGATGTCGATACTGGGCGAACAGCAGATCAAGGACGGCGACCTGCATAGGCGGGTGGCCAGGGCCTATGGTGAACTTTCCGCCCTACCAATTACCCAAGAGGTTACGGCCCGCGACTACGTCGGTGCGATGAAGGCCAGCGGACTGCTGCGCGAACGGCGTCGGTCGCAACGGGGATTGGAAAGCGCTTACGACTTCGGCCTGGACGAGCTGCGCAGCTGGCTGGTGATCATGGCCCTTGACCTGCCGGAACGGGCGTCCGGCCAGTCTGACAACGAGACCTGGGCCAACGTCATCGGCCAGCTGAAGGGTGAGGAAGGCTTCCGGATCGCCTACGACAAACATGACCTGGTGCGCAAAGCCCTGCTGCTGGCGCCGGCGGGGGTGGCCAGTGACTACCTAGACCTAGTCGTCCGCGCTGGCGTCGAAGAGAACATCAGCTTTGCGATCCGTGCAATGGCCGACGGTTTGGCGCCGCGTGCGCCAGCGACGTTGCGGCTGACACGGATGATCATCGACCGCGAGGAGCCGAGCAGCGCCGACGCCGTCGCTGAGCTCTGGGCACGGCTGCGCGCTGATGGAGCGTCGCCGGACGCCGCGCCCAGGCCTTGGGCCCGGCTCATAGGTCTCTATGCCGGCAGCCTTCCTGGCCTTCAGAAGACCGACCTTACCGCGTTGCATGGCTTCGGTTGGCTGCAGCATGAGGGGCTGCTCGATCGGATTCATCTACGGCTTGCGGGCGACGACATCACTGAGGCCTGTGCGACGGCATACGAGCTCATGGACTGGCGCTTCCGGTTGCCGGCACAGGCGCTGGATGCGGAGCCGGCGGCCCAGATCCGCCGGTTGGCCGAAACCCTGATGACGCTGATCGACCTACCTGACGTCCGGCGCGAGTTCGCACTGTGGGCCCTGCGATGGCTCGCCCAACGGGCGCCTTTCAAGGCCGCGGATTTCGGCCTGGAGAGCGTCATCACTCCCGAGCGGGTCGCTGCGGCGCTGTTGCGCGGCGGCCTGGGCGATATCGCCCTGCGGAACGCCGCCTCCCTGCTTTGCCTGCGTCACCCGTCCCAGGCCGACCTGTTGTTCGACTGGGCCACTGCCCTGGAGGGAGGCGCGCAGATCGGCTCGCTTGCGCCCCCCACGCGGATGCCTGCCAACACTTCCAGCCTCGCTGTGCTTCGCACTGTGGCGCCTGAGGCCCGCAGCGACTTCACAAAAGGGCGGATTGCGGCAGCTGCGGTGATCATCGGCGGCGACGATCCGGCCGAGGTGGCGGCCGCGATCTGTCACGTCGCCGAGCATGAGCAGGCCGGGCCAATCATCAATGCTCTGGCCGCGTTGCCGGTCGCGATCTGGCTCGCGTCCCTGCAGCCGCTTCTGACCGCCTCGCCCGACAAGCGGCTCCGGGCCGTTCTCCTGATGCTGGCCTTCGCTCCCCGAGAGGAGGTGGCGGCGTTGCGGCTTTCGCCCAGCGCGCGCGACTGGCCGCAGGACGTGTTGGATGATGTGGATGAGCATCTTGCCAGATAGGCGCCGCTGTCAGACGTCGAAGCCGTATTTTTCCTTTAGATAGGCCCGCACCTCATCGTTCGGGGTCTCGCCGTAGCATGAGGCCACCACCCGGCCGTAGTCTTCCAGATCGATGTTGCCCTTGCGCTCAAGGGCTTGCAGGAACAGCATTTCGCGCTCCGGCGGCACGCGCACGAAATAGTAAGCCCAGCGGCCGGTCGAATCCTTGGCCTTGAGTTTGTGGATGTTGTGGCCCTCGCTGGCGATCAGTCGGTCCACGAAGCTCCGGCGGAGGGGCTTGTCGTCATTGGCGGTCATGCGTTCAGCCTGCGGCGGATCCTGGGTTGTCGGCTGAAGTGTAGTGTACGCATCGCCGCCGCGGCCCGTCGACGTTGCGGTCGGCGTTTTCCAGCTTTGGCCCAATCGCCGCGTCGGACGCCTCTAAGCTGCCCTTGTCGTTCATCTACGACGGACAGTGGGCAAGGAGGACGAGACCATGGACGAAATCACCAAGCGCAAGGTCAAGGCGGCAGCCCAGATGGCGTTCGGCGCCCTGCGGATCGGCGGCGGTGTCATGACGGCGACCGGCCACGGCACGGTCGGCGCCTTGCTGAAGCACCGTCACATGCATCACGTCGCCCTCCGGCTTGGCAAGCAGGGCGTCGAGGCAGGCATGGATCACATCCGTCAAGGCTGGGACGCGTGGAAGCGAGCTTGACACACTGGCAAGGCAGCCTGGCAACCTTCGTCCACGCTGGTATTCAGCAGGCTGGCGTGGGCTTCCGATCCGGAACATCTCGATGAACTTGAATCCCAGCCTGCTGGCCAAGGTTGTCGAGGTTCTACGATCCAGCGGCGCCGTTCCCATGCCCGGTGGCCACGGGGTCGTCGTGCCGGGCGTCCGGTTGCGCGATGATATCGTGCAGGAGCCGGGGGTGGCGGAGCGCTGCTTTGTCTGTTTGTGCTTGCTGGCCAACGGCGACCTGGCCGAGCTAGACAGCGATCCCACCGGTGAGACGGCGCGCCAGTTCGGCGAGCGCAGACTAGAGCGAAGGACGGCTAGACACTGGGCGCCTTTCGCTAAGGCCTGGTTTGACCTCTACGGCCCGGCGCTGGCGCCCGAGGTCGGCAGGCTGCGTCTACGCTACCTGCTGGACGCCATGGCCGAGGTCGCCCAGGACTGGCTATCGGCCGACGAGGAGCGCCGAGATCGAAAGGCGGTCTTCACCGAGTGGTGCAAAGTGGCGCGCCGGCGGGTTGCGGACTTCGAGACGGGCGGCAACGCTCCGGGAATCGTGTGGGAGCCACGGGCCGACCCTGTTGGAATGCGAGTTCCAGTTGGCAATCCGTCATGGGGGCGGGCCGTGGTGGCGCTGAGCGACGACCGTGCCACCCAGGCGCAGGCCATGTATTTCCTGCACGTGCTGCACTCCACCCTGGGCGTGGCGCAGCACTCGCCCGACAAGCATATGGCGGCGCGCCGGGAGTTTTACGGCCGACTGCGGGCCATTTTGCAGGCGGTCGGAACGGAATGTTCCCTGTGCCAGCACGCGCAAGGCATCGCCAATGCGCTCGGCGCGATGGCGATGCTAAACCCGCCGGGCGAGGTCCAATCGGCAAATACCGACCTTGCCTCTGATCTGCCGGAGTGTTTCCAGCCTGCCAGTCCCGACAGCCGCCCGCCTGAGCGCGACCTGGCCGCCGCGGCACTGGAGGCAGCGCCATTGGCACGCGACCGGCTATTGGCGGCCCATGACCTGGCCGAAGCTGTCGTGGACCTGCTGATGGACCCGCTGCGAAAGGACATGCAGCGTAGGGATGCGCGGGGCCCGCCATGCTTTACACCCGGCAGCTACAGCTACCTTGCCCATCAGGCGAAGGATGAAAGGCGGCGCTTCGCAGCGGCCTCAGGGCCGCAATTGCGGTCCGACGCTGTGGATGACGCCCCGTCGCTTACCCGACCGATGTCGAGGCGCTTCGCCGAGTGGATGGAAGAGGGAGGGTTCTTCCTGCAGGCGGAAGGATATCTATCCCTCGTCGGTGCCGCCCCCTCCGCGGTGCGACCAGGGCTGATGCGATGCGCCCTGTGTCACGCACAGCAGCCGACCATAGGACGCTGAGAAATGCAAACCAAGACCGCGTTGTGTCCCGACCTGTGGCTGGTCTGTTCGGCGGCCGCTTTTCAGTCCATCGCCGATTTTTGGCGCGAGGAAGCGGGGCCGACGTCGCTGCTCGCTTGGCGCCTGGCCAAGAGGCTGATCCAGCTGGCGGCGCTGCCTGACCTCGCCGCCACCCTCGTCATGCTCGCCGAGCGCGCCGAAGGCTGCGTCACTGTGGTGTTCGAACCACTGGACGAGCAAGCCGCTAGGCTACTGATGACCTTGCCGCAGACCTGCCTCACGGCGCTGGACCTGCGGGTCTTGGACTGGCGGCGCGCACCGCTGGAGGTAGTGAGCAGCATGAATGGGCCGGATCGGCGGGTGCTTGAGCACCTCTCCTCCACGCCCGCGGGGCAGGAAATCTTCGAGGCGCGCGGCGCGATCCAGCACGATCCGCAAGGGTACCGTGCCGGACTGGCACTATGGGAGACCCAGGTCCGCGCGGGCCATCCCTACGCGTTCGCGCAATCGTTTCCGGCACGCGTGGACGCGCCGATCGACTGGGAGCGTCTGGTCGCGGACCCGCCGTTGCCACGCGGTTCGGCCAACGACGATCAGGTCTACCATCTCGGCAACCTTGCGGCGGCCTCGGGGAGTGACGGCCTGCACCCGGTGCGGCTCGACTCGCCCCCGAACAGCCCGGAGCAATGGAGCCTGAGCTGGCTGCCGGTGCGCCCTCGCAGGCAGGGCGAGACGGCGCCAGGATACCTCCGCTTTATGGCCGATCCGAGATCGACCGACTCCTTGCTCGGCTGCACCGTACTGATATCGTGCCGGAACGGCAGCTGGGACTTGGGCGTGGTGGGACCCGACCGAGTGGCCGATCTGCGGCTGCCCGAACCAATCGACCTCAGCGACGTCAATGTGCGTATTCGTCGTCCGGGGTAAGGGCCTAAGTCGCGTAAGGCACTCCGAACGACCGGCCTGGTGGAAGCAGGTGAAATCTCGAAAAAACGCAAAGAGAACCTCCGACCGCACTCTGTCGCCGCCATTTGACGCACCTCCAGTTTGCCGACCCTTCTCTCTCATCGACTTCCATCGTCCCGACAATGGACGACGTCGACATCGACGACGACGCAGGAGCGCAGCGGCTGTGGGTGCCCTGCATCGGCGTGACTTTGTTCGCCTTGGCCCCCACACCCCGAGGTTTCAGGCAAGAGACGGCGCATGGCCAACTTGCTTTGCGACGGGCCGGTTGGGCGGATACCTCCGTCCAGCTGTGGTGCACAGCGCGCTCACGAGCGCGGTATAAGGTGTACAATTGCACAAACGCGCTCGAAGGAAGGCAGATCAAGGTTCGCTATCAGCCACCCGACTAGGCCAGCGCAGCCAGAAGGCGAGCCGGTCGCGAAGGTGAGACAGTACGGAAGGGGAGGGGATCTGAACTGGCGACGATGTCGACGCGATCGTGCCCATTTGGCGACGCGGGACGCGGCTGTGTACGAGAAGCCGCAGACGCTGAAACTCGCGCGTGAGATCACTTTCCTCGCTCATCGACGTATCACTTTGTAGAATCGAGCTTCGACGGTGTTAATCAACAATGTTTTGAAGAGATCCTTTTGCGTTGGCCCGGTCCGGTCGCGCGCGATGACGTAGAAGCGGCAGCTTTTCGCGTTCGACACCGCCAGGAGTGGTCCCGTCATCGCGAGAAACTGGTCTCGACTAACGTTGCCGTACAGGCGCGGTGGGATTGGCAGGCTGCGCCGATCTAAAATCCGGTCCGGCGGGGTCGCGTCAGCCACCGTTAAGCTCCCCGAGCCATTCAAAGCGATGTCGAAGAGGTACTGGATTTCCCCGCTTTCAGTGATCCAGCACGGCGGGTAGTCGCCACCCTTTCCGACGCTCTGTAGATCCTTGCGCAGCTTGACGACCTGGCCGCGCAACGTTGCGTTCTCGCGAGCGGCGCGAGCGGCATCGGTGAGGAGCGCACGAGTTTCTTCTGGGGTGTGGGCCGCTGCGCGTGCCGCTTGTGCGAGGGCTATGCCCTCCGGAATATCATCGTGCAGGTCGGCTTGGGGGGTTTTGGGTGAGGCGGCTTTTACTGCCTCCTCGAGCTTCGCTCCGATAGCCGCAAGATCAGCGAGCCGACGTCTCTGGTCGCTAGACCCCTGAAGGGCAGCTAACACTTCTTCGAGACGCCCAGCACGACGTTCCCGCTCTTCGAGCTGGGCCTCGCGCTGGCGCAGCTGAGCTTGGAGTTCTCGGGCCTGCACCAGCTCTCGAAAGAAGGTGTCTGCGGGCTTGTGCTCGACCATCGCGCTTAGCACGTCAACTTTGGCTTCGAGGAGACGGTCGCTTGCTTGCAATTGCCGTATCTGCGTCTGCAACGCTTGGGCTTCGCGATCGCGTTTGAGCAGTACGTATCCGAGCGCCAGCAGCAGGGCGAAAAGGATCAGAAGGAGGCTCTCGGCGACAGTCAAACCTAACACCAGGCCGCGCCTATATTGCGCTCGCTGGCGGCCGATGTCCCCCATGCTCATGCGCGCTCAAGCCGCTCGATGATCCACCCTGCGAGCTCGGTTAGTTCGCGACGTACCTTTTGTACCGTTTCTCCTGACCCCACGAACTCTGCGTTCAATCGTTGCAGGGCCTCCGCGACTGAGTCAGCTGCCGCTCTTACCTCGTCAAGTCGGGCGCGGGACTCCTCAGTAGCGCGAGCGGCCGTCGCGTCCGCGACCTGCTGTAAGGCGACTATCGTTTCGCGGTTGTTGTCTTCGGCGCGTGAAGCGATGGCCGCTAGGCGTTCGGCGAACGCTCCGGTCGAAGCAGCCGCGGACGTCGCAGACTGATCGAGGTTGGCTAATATGTCAGACGCACGGCCGAGTGATCCCACCACACTATCAAGCTGCTTCGACGCATCGGCAGCCTTTTCGGCTGCTTGGGCGACGTAATTGATGCTCGCTGAAAGGTGCTCCGCGGCCGCGCCGGCTTCCACAAGCTTGCCTTGCTGATTAGTGACCGCCTCCCCAAAGCTTTCAATCGACCGTTCGAGCGCCGCAATGGCAGGTCGCATGCTTTGCTCAACGATATCCGCATCGGCGCGCACCGCGCCGATGCGGGTCATCAAAGCTTCGAGCGCGACCACAACCTTCTCGAGCGATCCGTCAAACGACTGCACCCGCGCGCCGAATGTTTCAGCCGTAGTCTCGAAGCGTTCGCCAACTGAAATTGCAGACTTCTCGAACTGGCCGACGGCTCGTTCAAGCGCTTGGGCCGTGGACCTATTGGCCTTTTCCGTAAAATCGCCCACCACCTGCTTCATACCGTCTGCAAAGCTCCGCAGCTCCGCGACGGAGAGATCGAGCTCGGAGCGCATGCGGTGGACCGTCTGTGCAAGAGCCTCTTTTGCTTCCGCCTCCAGATCCTCAGGGTCCTCCCGAAACTGACCCACGAACACCCGCATACCTACGCCAAAGATTGTGGTGAAGATTGCAATCCCGAAGTTGCGAAGGATGGTGACCGTCGCCTCTTCGCTACTTACGAAGCGAAAGAGAGCAACGCCAAGGCTGGTGAGCGTGAAGAGCAGCCCTAGATAGTAGAGGTTGTCTGCCGCCTGATCAGCTCGCAGCTTGAGGCCCGCCACCGCCATCGTGCCAATCAGGTAAAGCGTCATGATCGCGAGGCAGACGCCGACCGCGATCCATTTCGAACCATCTAGCCAGTCGACGGCCCAGATCACGGCGCCGCCCGCCATCCAACAGACAGCGAAGTACCACTTGTCGAGATGGGCTCTCGCGCTTTCGCGGAGGCTCGTGACTGATCCAACCACCCGCTACCCCTCTATGGCTCGAACATATTCAACGTTGGCGCCTTGGTCCTGAAACCAATCCGACCAAAACTGAGCGTGGGCAGCCCCCTGCACATTCGCACCAACTTCTCGATGCAAGTACAAAACGCCGATCCGGACACTGTCGAGGTTGGACCGCAGGCGTGCGTATGCAGGGGATTTGCGAAAGTTCGCGAAGTCAGGGGTCCCTGAGTAGTGAGACCCCCCTTCGCCGTTCTCCAGCATGTCTGAAACGACGACGAGCCGTCTCGGCAATTGATCGTTTCCAGCAGCGACCTTGGCTCCTTGGAGATAGCCAACCGAAACCGCCTGGATCGCTTCCATGATTGGCGACCGGTCAGACGCAGGGCGATCAATCGCAGCGTTGATAAGTTCGTCGACGCGGTGGCGGAAAACGTCGTCGAAGCGCTTCTTGGCGAGAGCCTTGTTTCCCGTTAGCTCGCTTACTTCGTCGGGCTTTAGCGGACGGCAAACTACCAACGCTGGCTTCAAAGGGGCCCCGTTCGCGTCAATGCTGAAGACTGCAAACTGTTCGTACAATTGTGCGTGGTTCACCAACTCGGTCAGCGAGTTCATGACGGCGGTCCGTTGGATCGGGCTGTAGGTATCGGTCGCGTCGATCAGGATCGCAGTAACGGCTGATGGGCCCTCGGTCGGGCAAAGCGTGCTCGGATCGGTGCGAACCTGCGTCCGTTGGATGAAGAGCGCCCAGCCGACGGCTAGCACCACGAGGGCTGCGACGACGGTGATCGTTGTAATGGCGGCGGGGTTTTGTTTTGTAGGACGGCTCGCTTGCGCGGGACGCCTTGGCGGCAAACGCGTCATGGCTTCCCAGCTTTGGCGAGTTCGTTGGCGGTCGGAATTTCGGCAACGGCGGCCTTGAGCGCCACCGTGATCGTGTCAATTGCTTTCGCAAGCTTGCCCGCCACAGCGCGACTAGGCGCCGGCGCAAGTGGCGGCAACTTTGGCACTACGACTTCAAGACGGAGACTGGTTTCCCACTGAGGCACGCTTCGTTCGGTGCGCGCGCGTAGGTTTTCCTCCCGATATCGTGCCGTCAGAATGTCGAGCACAGCCTGGAGGTGGTCGGCGTAGAGACGCAGGTCTTCATTCAAGCTAGACACCTCGCCATTGAGCGCGGGGCGTTCTCTTATCGCGATGTCTGCGCGCCTGTGGACCTGCTTCAATTCCTCTATGCTTGCATCCGCTAGTTCGTGAAGACGACCAACGACGGCGTCGCGCAGGTTTGACCATGCGTCGTCTGCTTCACGCAGATGCTGCGCCTTTTGGCCGTAGCCCGGGATCGGATCGGTCCACTGCCAGCCCTCAACGATCGCGGCAGCTCCCGCGAGAAGTCCGAGGAAGAGCAAGACCCACGACATGAAAGACTTGAGCACCAGCGGATGCTGCAGCGCGCCCTGAAGGGCGCTCTGTACAGCATCGGGGGCCATGGCCGCTTCTGAAGAGTCTCGCCAATGTGCGACGAAGAGGTTCAAACCGATCAGCCAAGTGATCGTCGTGAGGACGCCCAGCACCCCCAACAGCTTTCGCGCCGTCGAACGCAAGAGTAGCTGTCGCACAAGCAGAAAGGTGAGCGCCGCGCATCCGCCGATGTTGAGGACGGGGATCGCCAACACCTTCGTCAGCGCGCCCGCGACTCCTTGCGCTTCGCCCCCGGCGAACATGGATGTGTTCACCCCCAACTCGATGAGCGCAAAGACCGCAAGGATGGCAAAATCCACCGTGTGATTTCTTGGAGGGCGCGGGGGGCGTTCGATATTTTCGCGAGTCTTGAAGCGCTCAAGTTCGCGCCGCGCATCCTTGACGTTTTCGTACGCATCCGAGACGCGGTCGCGATCATCACGAGCTATATCGGCGAGCTTCACGGCAATGTTCGCCGGCTCCGCGAGCACGGAGTCGATGTCGGTCTCAGCGGTATAGCTCGCATAACGGCCGCGTATGCCATCGTAGGCGCGTTTGGCGCCTTGCACCGTTTCGTCCCAGATGCCGCGAATCTCTACGACGATTTCGCGTTCGGTAACCGAGAGCGACTTGCCGTCGGCGGCTGGGATGCCCTGTGCCCCATCCTGCTTGCCACGTTCTTCTATCTGCAAGCGGTCGGCTAGCTCATCGACATCCACCTGTCGCAGGATCTGGGTTCCTGGCAGATAGACGTGCTTTGGCTGAAAGATAGTCAGTAGCGCGTTGCGCTTCACCCGTCGCGGCACGCCGATACTCTGCCCCCATCATTGCCACGGATAGTTGCACAGTGCGTCGCCGCGGAACAACCTCTTCGCGCCGCATATCGCGCAGTGAGGCTGCATCAGAGGACACCGGCTGCCATGACGAACACTATGAAGCGCGCGGGTCGGGGTTCTGTCGTCGCTCTGGTATTGGCGCTGGCCGTGGCGCTTGGCGTTGCGGCTGGCAACATTGGCCGAACACAAGCGGTCTGGCTGGGAGTCCCAAGCGAGCTCAGGGGACGAGTCGTCGGGATAACAGATGGCGACACGCTGACGCTGTTGACCGCAGATCACGTCCAACATCGCATCCGTTTGGCCGAGATCGATGCGCCTGAACATGACCAGCCGTATGGCGCCGCGAGCAAGCAAGTGCTCTCAGGTCTCGCCTACATGCATGACGTGCGCGTCGTCGTGGTCGACTACGATCGCTACGGCCGAACGGTCGGGCGAATCTACGCGGGGAGCCTCGACGTCAACGCCGAGATGGTGCGGGAGGGCGCGGCATGGGCGTATCGACAGTACTTGCACGATCCTCATCTGCTTGCGCTTGAGCAGGAAGCCAAGCGGGCAAGGCGCGGTCTTTGGAGGCTACAGGCCGACCAGATTACACCGCCCTGGGAGTGGCGGGCGGCGGAACGCGGAGGAAGGCACATGGGAGCCGGCTCGCGGCGTGCGCCGTTGGCTCAGAGCGCCGGATCGCAGCAAGCCCCCATGGGGGCGACGTGCGGGAGCAAACATTATTGTCGAGAGATGACGAGCTGCGCCGAAGCGCGCTTCTACCTCAACCAGTGCCGGGTGGTGTCGCTCGACGGCAACCATGATGGGATACCCTGCAATAGCCTCTGCCGCTGAAGAGGCGTGTGGAAGAAGCCGGACCAAACTTCGTATCTCGGGGGAAGACCAACGGTGATCCGGATGCAGGATGGCCCTGGTCGCGCCGCTGGCGTTGCGCTTCTCTGATCCAGTTCGCCTCTCACTAGGGCTGCGAGAGCAGTCGGTCCAACGGTCCGCGGAAGACGTTTCCGATGGCAACGGTGGTTGACAGGAAGCTCGCTTAAGAACGCGACGCAGCCAAAGTACGGATGTAGATCGACTGCTTGGCCCTCGAACGAGGAGGCATTGGACATGAGGGAAGATGAGCGCGCCTGGGCCGTCAAAGAACTGCTGTTCGACTACGTCAAAAGCCCGTCTCTCGCGCACATCCGGAGCCCGCACGCACTCACCAAACTCGCGCACGACATCGTACGCGCCGTCGATCGGCGCAATTCGATCTGGGGCAAATGGGATGGTCAGCGCGAACTACTGCTGAAGTCGGCCTTACCTTGCTGGATCCCCATCGAGGATCTGCGCGACTATCTCAACAAGATGCCGGGACCAGCGCTGACGACGAGCGATGTCGCGCAGCGGTTCAAGGCGCTGGAGGCCGAGGAACACTACGGCCAACTCGCCAAGGACCAGCTGGAGGCCGGCTGCCTGGCGCTCTATGAACGCGAGAAGGGAGAGGGAACAGAGATGCCCGCGATCATCGGGGTCATCCGTGACCACGTCGAGAGCGAGGAGCAGCGGCTGCTAGACGAACAGCAAGTGCGACATGCGCGTTGGCGCGAAGAAGATCGCATCGCGCGCGAACAGCGCTTGCTGTCAGGGGCTGATTGCAACTGGACGCAGCTGAAAGGGGCTCTGGATTGGCACTGTCGCAAGAATGGTCGCACGTACAGGCTCGCGCCAACAAAGGATCAGATGTGGGCGCTATATCGCGTGACGGCGGTGGGCGATGAAAAAGGCCCTCCGCTAGGGCGCTATCAGCGGCGCGGGGACGCCACGAAGGCCGTCGCCGCGATGGCCTACCAGCCTGAGCCCCGGTGGTAGCTTGGCCTTTGCGGGTTGGCGGTGCGGGACTGGGAAGCTCGCGTGGGCCGCTCAGTGTAGATCGTGACAAACGCACTGAGCAGGGGGGGGATGTTGGTAGTTCGCTCTATTGGGCTGCGCGCAGGACGGCAGAAATTCGTCACGCTGCGGGTGGCTTCCGCCACCGGGTTCACGCTCACTGGATCCAAAGACTGTGCAGCAGCGTGACGAGCGCCTGCCGAGACGCGATTTGCCGGTCGTTCTTCCGGGCGGCGTTGAGGTCTGCGGAGGACACGTATGTAACGATCTCGGAGATGGGGATGGCGAACTCGTGCTCTGCCCATGTCCCAGCGACGATCTTCTCACTGTCAGCCTGGCCACCGTCAAACACTCCTGCGACGCAGACAGCCCTGTTGGGGTCCTCGCGTGTATAGACCGGGGCACCCGAGTTGCCGTGAAAGGTGTCGGTGTCCATCCCGAAATATGGCCGAGTCCCAAGGTAGCTGCGGGCGGTCCGATATTCTCGTGTGACACCGTCGGGCATAAGCACGTAGGCCTTCTCGAAGCTGGACATATCCTCTTCGAAGAAGTGTTCCTGCGACGTCGGGGAGTCAGGATACCAAGCCTCGGCTAGTCTTTGCAGCTTGGCTCCAGTGTCGGCGCTCAGCTCCTTGAACTGATTAGAGCCGACCCTGAACGGGAACCAGATGTATGCATTGTCGTAGACCTTAACAGGACTGTCTCCCTGGTAGGCGATGACGATAACCGGTTCTTGGTAACCGATGTCGCTTCGCTCCAGGCAAAGGGGGGCATCGCTATCGATCCCATCTAGGATGGCCTTGGTTCCCGCGTCAGGTGTGAAGTGAAGGAAGGCGAAGTCAATTGTGTCTTGGTCAGCCTCCCCAGTCCCTGAACGGGGCCATAGGTCGTCCGGGGTTATCGCCGACAGGTCTCCGTTCCCCCTGATATCGATCAAGATGCGGACTGACTGTTCGTCCTGATTTTGAAGGCAGTGTCCCGCAGTCATCACCCATTCTGAGCTGAGGAGTAGGCCTGAGCACCGGGCGTTCCCCTTCAACCTGAGACCGACTGTGCGCCGCGACTGTAGATAGATGCCTCTGTAGACCGAAGGGTCGAAGTTCGATGGCAGGCCGTAGATTGCCTTCAGGGACGACTGCGCCATCAGCCCGTCGAGCCGACGCACCGCGATGCTCCGCGCGCGCGGGTCGTTTCGGATCGACGGCCAGATTTCCACGAACTGCTGCTTGGTTAAGCGCGCCTGCAGCTTGAAGATGTTCTGGTTCTCGATCGACGGCGTCACGAGGGCCATGACCATCATTTGGACCGTCTGGTCGTATTGTCGGAGGAACGATGCGAGCGGCGAACCGACTGGAGCAGCCGCCGGTTTGATCGTGAGGCGTTGCATTTCAGAGAGCTGCGTCACGAATCCGGCAGAGCGCGCCCTGAGCGCCGCTACCGCGTATTTCGCGCTGAGACTCAGGTCGGTCGCTGCGACGTCGCCTTCGTTGAGGTAGGGGACGTTCATCTGAGACAGGGCTGCCCTCAGCGGTTGAAGCGCGCTGGGCGCGTCGCGCGACTCGCTAATTAGACGGCGACTGAATTCGGACTTGAGAGGCTCCAGCGCTGATGTCTGCACTTCGAGGGCGACTGGACTCGCCCCAGCTGCAACCTGGGCCGCCGTCGGCGGGCCGCGCCCTGTAACGGCGCCGATGTGTGGCCCACCCGACTCTTGGGAAGAGGTTATAGGTTCCAATCGGGCGGAGGTTTCGGCTGTCAGATGACGAAACCGAGCGATTGCTTCGGCCGTCCACTCCTTCGGCACCGTTAAAGTCTGGGCGCGCGCGCAAGGGATTGGGACGACACACGCAAAGAGCAGTGTGGCAGAGACCAACTTGTCCGCAACCTGTCGCACCTACCGCCCCTGACGGAGCTCGGCGATTGCCGTGTCAATCCAAGCCCGCGCCTCCGAGTCCAGTCTTTCGTAGGTGCCTCCGTCGCCGCACGCGGTCGTGGAGAGGTTCGTGCCCCTGGAAGTGGTGCCGGCTAGGGTCAGCTGGGAGCTTGCGCTAGCGTGGCCCGTCCCGTCCGGGGAGACGAAGAGCGGTCCACCACTGTCGCCGTTGCAGGTGTCTGTGCTGAGGCGGGCGCCAGCGATGATCTCGTGTCCAGATCGACAGCCGTAGCCGGAAGCGTCTGGATTTCCCCTTGGGCTATCGTTCACGTGGCCAGCGCAGTTGTTGCTCACAGACGTGACGTTGGTCTCGTACTTAACTCTGGGATCAATGCTGGCGTTGCGGTCGATTGCGCCGAACCCGGCGACGTGGAAGCCCTTCGAGCGATCCACGCTCGTATCGTCGGCGATCTTGCGAGGTGGCACGCCTGTCACCTTGTGAGCTAGCAGCAGAATCCCTAGATCCGCCTGGCTCCCAAAGTTCATCTGGCAGCTGCCATTGCTACGCCGCGCGAAGCTTTCCTTACCGCCCTTCACCTCCACGAACGAACCACCGCCCTGCACGCTGTTGCCGAAGAAGACACGACCGGCGATCCCGTCGCAGATGCAGTGAGCGGCGGTCAGCACGACGTCGGGCTGAATGAGTGTGCCGGTACAGCGTAGGTCCATGGAGCCCGCTTCGGCGATACCCACCGTGTCCGGTAGGTCGTGAGGGGCAACGGGGGTTCCGCCCAAGACTTTCAACGCGCTTTGCTGATTTCGCCTGAACCGTACGTCGTTCTCCAATGAGATGACGGAAGTGGAAGGCTTCGCTTCGGCTGCGGTCGACGCCAAGGCGGCCTCTCGCCCTGCGGTGGCTGTGGGCGCTATGTCCGAGGTTTGGGCCGGTCGGCCCGACCTGGAACACCCGAAAGCCAACGCCGCAGCGACCAGCGCCGCCGCGAACTGCATTGATCGATTTCGCAATGGAAGGTTCATCTTACGCCCCGTGTCGATCGATCCCGATCTAATGCGCCCAAGGTGACGTCGGCTCCGGCCCTGTGCGAAGAGCTGCGAGGCCTAGTTGCCCTTGAACGAGAGATATCCGGATGTAGGTTCAGCGACGGCCCTGCCGTCGTTGCCAGCGCCATAGCTCTGGAGCGCCCAGAATGCACCGGCGTAGGCGAGCCGCTTGGTGAACCTTGCCGCGGCGGTCTTTACCACAACCGACAGGGTCTGGTTGTCGCCAATCGAGAGTTTGCCGACGACACCAAGTCCCAGCGATATGCCACCTGGCGAGTTTGCGACGAGGCCGCCAACCAGAGCCGCGCGGTCGCTGGCAGCGTCGGCTACATCGGTCAGCAGCTTCACATTAGACGTGTTCACGCCGCAGCCATTTTCTGTGATCTGCATGTAGTTGCCGAGGCCCGCGTCGAACGCAGTCGGGCGACTCTTCGAGTCACCCCCGGGCCAGAACTTGGTCGTGTTCGTGACGGCGGAACGATTTGCCGCGTCACCGAGGATTGGAGTGGGGTCCAGGAGATCGCCCAGGTACTCAATGAGAACGGATTCGGCTGCCGTGATGTCCGCGTCGGTAAGAGTAACTGTGAGGTAGGCGCCGCCAGATGCTGCAGGGTCGAACGAGGCTATACTGGGCTTTTTGACTGGAACGCCGAACCGATCGACGAATTTCCCCTCGTAATATTCGGTGAAGTATTTGGGCAGTGCGTCGGCAGCGACGTTACCGCGAGAGGCGCGAGCTCTTGTCGGCGGCTCAATATTCGGTGTCAGGGCATAACCGGAGAGCAGAGCGGCGAAATTCTTCAGATCGCTGTGCGTGAGGCGCGCCGGTACGGGGTATTTCTCGACCTGTGCGCGGGTGGCCTCGATCGGCCCGGCGCTGCGCCCGTCAGCTGAACTGGACATTGCATAGTTGAGCTGAGCCAAGGCCGATGCCTTGATGAGTGCGCGGAGATAGGCGCGCGTTACGGGACTGTTCCGAAGGTTGGCAGGCAGTGAATCTGTCGCGTGTTCGCTTCTGGAAGCGAACTCCGAGAAGCTCGCGGTTGTCTCGAAGTCAGGGCCCGACCGCGGATCCGCCGCCGCACGTCCATCCTGTGCTGGGATAGAGGATGCTGCCCTTGGTAGAATAAACTGAAAGTCGCTTTCCGCTCTCCCCAGGTCGCGTGTCTGCGCGGTCACCATATCCCGAGTGCCGGAGCAAGCGCCTGAGCTGGTGGCGGTCGGAATGGTGGGTCCGATGTTCGACATGTTCAGAGCTGTGCAGCCGGAGACACCCAGAGCAACCAGCACCGCACACACGTGCGCCATTGACCGTGAGTACATCACGCCCCCCGTTTGATTCTGTTTATCGGTGAACTCGACTCTACGGACTGCGCGCGCCAGTCTGGACCACTGCTCGACAATTGCTGGATCGCGCCGACTAAATCCTAGATGTTAATCTACTTATGGGGGACGTCAAGAATATTTCTCGCCGAGGGTGACTCGCATATACGGCGGTCGACAAAGTCTCAGAGTCGCGGTTGAGCCGATCTTTGGGGAGACTCTAACTTCGAGATGAGTTGGCCTGGCTCTCCATGTCGCTGAGCCGAACGTTGGGGGCCTGGAGCGTTTCCTCAGTCCGGACATGGCGCATCTTCACCAGGCTGGCTAGCGCGGAATCAGATTCGCCAGGGACTGCCTCAGGAACAGGGCGAAGTCCCGGACGGCGGCAACGTAGTGCTGTTGGGCCCTCGCTCCGAACCAGCGAATAGACATATCTGCCGATCATGCGCTGACGCGGCGGGCACGTGGGGTCTCCGGTCATTGAAGCCTCCTGTCTGACGCAAGGCAACCTCACGATTTTAAGACAGGGCCGGCCAGGCAACGCATCTGCACGCTGATAACCTACGCAAGAGCAGTCCCCGATGCCGCGCCGCGGCCGCTTGTATTTACGGACCGCGGTGGCCAGTCGGACCTGACGCGGGTCTCATCAGGGCTTTAGTGTAGATGCAGACAAACGCACTGAGTGGGGGAGGGGCCGAAGAGGGCTCTTAGCCGACCTCTGGAACGTCCCCTTCCTGGAGGCTAGCTGCTCAGCTGAACTGCGCGGCAGTAGCGCCGAATATCAGTTTGGTATCGACCATGTCCCTGGACGTCCACTGGAGCATCGATATCAAGTCGCGCGCCGCCCGCTGGTAAGTTTAGCTTTCGAGTTCACATCAATACGTACCAATGTTGAACTGAACTTCACGCAAAAGTGGCGCTCGATGACTGCGCCTCTTGCCTCAAAATCTGTGCTGCAGCCTGATTGTGCTCTGGTGCGACCCAAACCACACCCTTATCCGATGGTGCAGTCAGCAGCACGGTGGTGCAAGGAAGGCCTGCCGCATCGAACTCTCGCGCGATGAAATCGCTCTCGCCACGGTCATGGCTCGACATGATCAGTTGATAGCGGTTGAGCTCGACCATGTTACGCATGACGTCGACGAACGCTGCGGTGTGAATGATGTCGTTATGCTGGAGCGGATCATCGAGGAGAAGCGCCCGCCAGCGCGACCACGGATAAGCGGTACTTGCTGCGCAGAGTATGCTGAAGCCGTTTGCGGCAAGCTGGCCTTCGCTCAGCACGACCTGTGGCGGAAGATCCTTCTTCGTCTCGATAGCGTTGTCCAGTTTCTCCCGGTAGCGAAGCGCCATCCCAAAACTGGTCGCATCGACACGCGTGTCCGCCCTGAACTGGATGCTCTCGCCTGGCGTACTCAGCATCGCCTCGTTGAAGTCGTCGATCACCGTGTTGAGCGGATCGAGCACGTGCGTGGAAAAGTCGTTCGCCCGTGTCTGTAAGTCTTCCGAATAGCGTTTCACGGCGCTCCGCGCCGCATTCGTGAGCTTCACGGCCGCCCGCGCGGCTTCTAGCTTCGCCTTGAGCGACCCAAGATGAGCTGTCGGATTCTTTACCCCATCATCGCTCGCCGCCGCGCGCATCGAAGCGACAATCTCGTCGATCTCGCTCTGCAGCAGAGCATCTTCATTGGCGCGCGCGAGTGCAAGCTGACGCTCGGTGAGTGATCGCAATCCACCCAGCACCTCCTCGATTGCACCTAGCCCACGATCATATTCCGCCTGGCTCGGGCTGCCGCTCAGGCCGAGTCGGGTCCAGCGCTGCTGCATCTGCTGCGCCGCCTGTTCAGCATTTGCGCGGATCACCTCCGCGGCCGCCAAGTCTCGCTGGGCGGCATCGAGCGCCGCCTGCTCACGCTGCGCTTCGGCGGACGCCGCACTCGCCGCTTCGACCAAACTTGCTAAGCGCCCGCGCGCCGCTTCGCCGCGCTCGCGCTCCGTCGTCAGATTGGCGTCGAGTTGGCCGATCGATGCGCCCGATAAATTTCGTGCCGCGATACGGTCTGCACAGGCAGCATCTTCGGCCTTAAACTGCGCCAAACGCGCACCCACCTGACTTTCGCGTGAGATCAGCTCGTCGAGCTCGTTCGCGACCGAGGAGCGCTGCTCTGTCGCCGCGGCCGCAGCCGCCATCAGCGGCTCCAGCGCCTTCTCGCCCGCTGCCAAGGCCGCATCCGCGTCACGCACCCGGCCGGCCGCAAGTGCGAGCAGATCGGCATCCGCCGATGTTCCAAGGGTTCGAGCAATTGCGGCCCTAGCATCCGCCGCCGCCCGTGCGGCGGCCGACGCCGTTCGTTCGAGCCCGTCGGCTGCGGAAATCTCGGCGCGAAGTTGGGTCACCTGGTCGTCAAGCGCCGGCTGTGCGCTCCGCAATGTTTCGAGCGCTTCCTCAGCCAGCGCGAGGCGGCGATCGCTTCCCGAAGCGGCCGCCTCGGCCAATGCCTTGAGCGCCCCGGGTTCAAACGCGGTCTGGCACACCGGGCATTCTGTGTCGTCGTCATGAAGATGGCTGGCGAGCTGGGACAAAGCCGCACTGATCGCCGACGCGTGACGGTCTGCGTCGGCGCGCTCGCGCTCGGCGATGACAATGCGGCTAGCGAGTTCGGCCAGTTGCTGCTCGATCGGATGCAAAGCTGACGACGCGCGGGCGGCCGCCTCACGGCCCTGCGCCAACGCTCCATTGGCCGCTCCAGCTTCGGCTTCCAGCTGAAGATAGTCTCCCATCGAGTCATTGAGCGCGCGCGCTGAGGCCGCGAGGCTCCTCAACCGCGCGACGTCGGCTGCTGCCTCGCCATGCTGTGTGATGGCGGCATCTGCGTCCGCGATCGCTCTACGGTGGGCGGCCATGGCCGCAGCCAGGCCTTCGCGATCGCGCTCCTCTGCTTTCAGAAGGTCGGCTAACTGAGCACGCCGCATAAGATCGGTCCGCGCCGCCTCAAGGACGGCGATGTTCTGGTCGACCGTGCTGATCGCGGCGCGTTGTGCGGTGACCGACTGCGCTGCCGTATCGACGAGCGGCGCGGCCCGGCTGAAGCGCACTTGCGCATCGCTAACGACGCCGCGAAGCCGGACGAGGTTCGGATGATCGAGCCGGCCTTCGACCTGGCTGAGACCAAACTGTGTCGGCAGCGCAGACAATGCCTCAAGAGAAGACTTACGTTCGCCGAAGGTGCGCAGAGCCTCGCTAACACGATCGCCCAATGTTGCCAGACGCTGGCCCACGCCTTCGCCGGTAATCGCAAACGCCCGGTTGGGCGAAGACTGCTGAAGATCAGCCTCGAGTTGGTCGATCCGCGTCGTGATCTCTTCGGTGGACAACAAGCCCGTCGCACGCGCTGCCGCGCGCAGCCGTTCGAGCCGGCTCGTCCAGCCTTCCCACTCCGCGATCTGCCGATCGAGCAGCGCCACGGTCGCCTGTTCATTTTCGAGGCGGCGCGTGAATGCGGTGATCGTCGGGCGTCCACGTAAGCCCGTGCGTATCCGCTCGAGGCGATCGATGCCACTTGGTCCTTTGAGCGCCTGCCACTGATCCTGCGGGTCGCGGCTCGTGAACCTCTGCAGCGCGGCCTGTCCAAGGAAGTGCGTAAGTGCAAGATACGTGCCGAGATCTTTGATCGTGCGGCGATCAGGCCGCGCCAATTTAGCAATGATTTCCGCCATTGCTGTGCCGCCGGACGCGCTCCGCTCAATCGGAGCGCCGTCGGAATATGCCAACGCGACCCGATGCGAACCAGGTTCTGCACCGCGCCGGGTGAGATAGTCATCTTCGACCAGCTTCTTTCGACCTTTGTTCAGATAAGGCTCGAAGCGTCGGATTTTATTGGTCAATCCCCACTCGATCGCATCGAAGAAGCTGCTCTTTCCCAAGCCATTAGTCCCGGTGAGCAGGAGCAGCCCTGGCGCCGCCGGGATATCTATCTCGAACTCGCCAAAGGTCCGAAAGTCACGGATCGCAATGTGGGATAGAAAGATCTCGCTCATGCTTGCCCCCTTCGCTCCCAGGATTTGACCAGCGCCGCGACAATCTCGTCCGGCGACTTCTTCTCGTCGAGCGCAATGCGCTCCCACTCGTCGGCTGTTGTCCGAGGCAGGCCAGGCGCTGATGCGCCGGTGGCGCTCAACTCGTCGAGCGCGGCATCCTCGAACTGGCCTTCGGGATGCACCCATGGTCTTGCCAGGAAGGTTCGCTTGAGGAAGTCAGCAAAGCTTTCGTCGTCCCGTTTGGGATCCTCAGGTCGAAGCCATGCCAGCTTGCGGGCGACACGGTCGTCGCGTTCGACCATTAGTGCGAGGGCGCGCCAAGCCTCCTGCCGCTCGCTCGAACGCGGCCCTAGAAGCATCAGCTGAAGATCAAGCGTTTCATTTGCGCCAAGGTAGGATCGGGCCACCACGCACTGATTGCGGCAGCGCCTGAGCGTTTCAAGAACGGCCTCCATCGCCGGCACGTCAGGAAGTAAGGCCAGCACAATATTGAAGCGGTCAATGCGGATCGCGCTGCATTCGGCGGGTAGATCGGTCGGGCTGAGCGACGTCGATTTCGACGACCCGCCATTGAACGTCGAACCCGCCAGCTGCGGCCGGAGCTCCACCTTCAGGCCCAAGGCTTCTGCAGCATGTCGAAGCCGGTCGGCCAAGTCCGTCAGTCCTGGCGCGAGACTGGATTCTTCGCTCATGCCGCACCGCCTTTCACTATGGCCTTATCTAATGTTTCGAAATGACGAGACTCGACGGCGATCAACAATGCGCGAAGCGCTTCCAGACCGGCCGCTACAGCCTCCGAAAAGTCGCGGCTGATCGACATGATCACGGGTCCGGACCCGTCGGTGTCATTGAGGGCCGGCTGGTCGGTATCGATCTGCGCGAACGGCCGCTCCGCGATCCGGCTGACTTCGATCGCTGTCCTGACGATCAGAATGACAAACTGCGTCCGCCACATGTAGGAGGCTGCGCAAAGGGACATTTCACTGCCGTTGATCATATCGGCCGCGCAGCCATGCCCAGCCCACGCGCTGTCACCGTCGCGCAATCGGACGAGATTGCCTGGCCCAGCACTTTTTGGGGCTGTCGTCTGCCAAGCCGAGGCAATCGCAAGCGCCACAGCTGTGCCGCGCACGATCGCACCCCATTTCCTCGGTCCCACGAGCACCTGCGCGGAGTCCAAACTGGGTTCGTCGTCGACGGCGCAGATCATCAGCCGCAGAAAACGATTCAGTAGAGCGGCGTCGTCGGTGAACGATGCGTGCCAGTCGGCCCAAGTCGCAGCCATCGCCGCCCGCAGATCCGCTGCAACATGCAGATTGATCTTTCGGCCGGGGTCGGCGTTGCTGGCGTAGAACGGCAGAAGATGCGCGTTCAGCTCTCCCAGCAGCCACGCGTCCAACGCGCGATGGATGCGCCGCGCCAGGATTTCAGACGTAACCGCTGTCGGATTTTGCGCCGCACCGCCCGGATTGCCGCCGAGGATCGTTGGCATATCCATACCTTCTGCATGCGGCGACTCCAGACTGAGGGCGCGCACATGCTGCGTCCACATCGCCGGCGAGGCCCGCAGACGGCAGTTTCTGCTGTGGCAGGCAACTCGCAGCACCGCGCTGGAGACGGGCCCCAACGCGTTCGGACTGTCCGGTAGGATGATCTCGAAGGGCTGATGCTCACTCCACGACCGCACCAATTGCTCAGCGGGAATCTCGCCCGACCAACGGACACGATCTGCCTCTCGGAGAAGCTGCACCGCAATTGGCAATTGGTTTGCGGCGAGACGCTGCAATCGTGGCGGCAGTGGAATGTCGGCCTTGCGGGCGGCCTCCTTGAACAGCGTGCGCGCCGCGCTCGACAACTTCGGCACGAGCGTCGCCTCGCCGTGGCGAGCCAGCCAATCTCGATGGGTCGTCGCGTAGGTCGACAGGTGGGCGGCGAAGGGCTGCCGAACGACATCGCGAAGCGGCCCCCTTCGTACGATCACGGCATCGGCCGCGACCACTTCGCCTGCGCAATCCAGCCAGAAGGGAGCAACGACCGGCGCCGGGTCCGGTGCGTCAGTGCGCGTGACGACCCCGCATTGCAAATGACGGAAGGTGCGCTGGGCGTCGCCCTCACAAGCTTTGATCGTGAGATAGGCCGCAAGCCGATTAAGTGTCGCAGTTGTGACGTCGAAGATCTCGGCATGCTGCGTTTGAAAGGTCAGCTGCACGCCTGGGCGAAGTCTCTGCCGGACGGCCGCCACCAGTCCGATGTCGATCAGCTGCTGGAGCAATTCGGCATCATACGCGGCCATGAAGTCGAACCGTGCGGCGTTGGCATCGGCGGCTCGGGCGCGGACATCGATCGCTGTAAGAACCGGCTTCAGGTTTGCGATGCCTGGATGTTCAGCGATAAGCCGGATCGTCCCGGCGTGGTCGAAATCGGCGGCCCCAGCCGCAACAAAGTCGATTAGCCCGCCGTCTCCGGCACCGCTAACAAAGAAACGCGGCGTTGGCCTTGCGGCAAACTCTCCCACCGGAACGCCGGCGTCGGTCCAATAGCTGGCGCTCTGAATGGCTGCGACAGGCTCAACCGGCTCCAGTCCGAATCCGACGGCCAGAAGGACTATATGGAACTGCTCGCGCAGTTCTGCGCCGGGAGGCGGCGGTGGAGCATCAAGATCGGTGATGTCGAGGCGATAGCCATCTGGGGCGACGACCAGCGCCGTGACCCGATGGCGCAAGCGCCGCTCTAATCGAGGTGCAAGCCGGACGGCAATATCCTCGAAGCCCAGCAACACGTCCTCGCGGACGCTTCTGCAAGTTCCAGATTCCCAGTCGAGAATGGGCAGGTCGGCAATAGGATCGAGCGTGTCATGCGCCGGCCAGTCGTAAATATGTGGATCGAGCCGTCGCCGGTCCGTCGTCGACTGAAGCGGTAGAAGCTCGCCGGCGCTCTCGAACAGCACCACCGGAGAGTCCGAAACCAGCGCAGCCGCTGCTGCAGCGGTCAACCCAGCCGCACCGCCGCCAATCACCGCGATTCGCGGATTGGGCTGCAGATAACCGAGTTCCTTGAGGGCATAAACGAGCGAAAGGGCTCGGACTTGCTGCGAATAGAAGGTAATGCGTCGGTCGAAACTGCCAATCACGAACAGGTTCGGTCGATCGCGAACAGAAGCGCCGTCAATAATATCTTGCGCGAGCAGCACCTCAGCCAACGGCCAATTCTCCAGCCGCCGCTCTCGCTCCGTTTGCCCAACTACCGGTGGTTATGCGAGCCGCTACGCACATCGAAGTTCTGTTCTCCATCCAACCGGGTTGCTTGCTGTGCCTCGAAGATGCCGGAGCTGAGCACGGGCGTGACTGGCTGCAACCTGTGATTATCATGTTCCGCCAGCTCTAGTTTAAACTCCCTAATTTAGCCAACGGCCTCAGCGAGCCGCGGGGGATAGCGGCGTCATTTGCGGAGGGGATTCGGAGTCCTCTTTTTGGGGGCGGTTGCCAAAGCCCGTTCCTGGCGCGGATGGAGAAGGTGGGGGCGAAGCTCATCACTTCAGACGGACCAACGTGTCCAGCGCAGACAAGATGGCGGGAGAGGGATCACAGCTTTGCGCCCGCTTCCTGCTGGGCATTCAACGTCCGCTCATGGCGCGAAGCTCTCTTCCTCACCGATGCCAACCTTAGCTAGCGGATTCACTCTCGATGGCGACACCAGCGGGATCGATTGCGCCGACTTCGACCGGCACCCCTCGGTACGAACTCGGCGTTCCATCGATCGGGAGAGGCCTTCCCGTCGCGACCATCTCGGCAATGAAGATGGGAACGACATCTTGCCCCAAACGGATTGCTTTGACTGTTTGGTGCGCCTTCACGAGCGCGTCCAGTTTCGCATCGATCTCTTCAAGCACCATCGTCTACAACCCTTTGAGGGGATTTCCCGCGCCGCCGAGCATCGGCGCGTTCGTCCCTCGCACCTTGGACGATCTAACGATCATTCACGGAATGCAATTGGAACTTGTTTTTGTGTGCCTTTGGCCGACGCTAAAGCGCTTAAGGGCTGAGCCGAAAGCTTCGCGACTATCGCTCTAGGAGCTAGCTCCGACAAAGGGATCATACGAAAGCACTCCACTTTGCGCATTGATGTGGCGCGAGCCGTTCACTTACTTCTTGGCGGGAGACGTGATCTCTCTCAAAGAAAAGGGCGGATTGGCATTCACTGCCCCGCAGACCTGCAAGTTGCGCAATGCCCGGGTCCGTGCGCTCAGTGTAGATCATGGCTTTCGCACTGGGTGGGGGCGGGGCGCTCCACCCTGCGCGGTAGTGCTCGACTTAGTTGGGCATTGATGCCCCGCAGGTGTTGATTCAGTCTTAGCCTAGGGCTCCTCGTAGATCGACTTCAGCACTTGCTTGTGGACGGTGTCGACGAGGTAGACGCAGCGTGGCGTGGCGCTGATGATGTCAGTTTGTGTCGCCAGTTCGGTTGGATCGTCCAGGGATGCGTTCTCATCGTTCTTTTCTGTCGACGCATATGGGGGCGCAATCCGCGCCAGCACCGCAAAAGCTAAATTGTTTCGGACCGCCAAGGCATGTTCTCTGTCCATCTCAACCTTGTAGCTAGGCTGAGTGAACGTGTAGGCGCCCGAATTTCCAAAGGCTCGATCGAAGTCGCCCGAAGGTACACCGAGAAAGCGCTCGTACCGCACCCAGACCTCGTAGTGAAACTTGATGCCCATCCGGGTTGTACCGAGATAGCGACCAACTTTCTTCTCGTTCGCGAACAGCGGCAAATTGTGTTCGGAGTATGAATGATACCCGGCGCGGGGCGTGGCGGAGGGAACAGAAACAGTCAGAACACCGGCATCGGCGTCGTAGTGTTGTTGGTCGTCTCCGACAGTCAACATGAAAGGCGCCGATTCAGGGTGTCCAAAAAACACTTCCAGCGCATTCTGGATGCGCTTATTTTGCTCATCCGTCGTCTCATATTCGCCCTTCGCGAAAGGGTATGCAGCAAGTTGACTTTTGAGGTCTTGACCGATTGCTGCTGCGAAATCGTCAGAGTGGATCCAAGCTTCGGGGTGCTCCCTAAAGGCTTGGCAGGTCGATAGTCCCCCTGTGACGACAGTCATGAAGGCTGATGCTCGTAAGGCCTGCGCACGACCAGACGCCCCTTGGCCGCCGCTTTTGTGGTGAGTTTGAGCGGGCGCCGCCAGAGCTGTGCCGGTCAATACAGCGAGAGGGGCTACGCCCCACACTCCCCACCTCATCATGTTCCCCCGATGGTAGCCTTCCCCCTAGAGAACAACCGATTTGTGCGCCGCGGGCAACAACCGCGGGAGACGTTGGCGGCGCCAGTGGGTCGTTTCAGTGGCGCTAGGTCGGTCCGCTTCCCCTCTTCCGGCGAGCGTCGCGGTGTGCGTCGTTAGCAGCAAAGCGAATGTCCGGGCTATCTATCTGCGCGAGTGGCGCGAAGCGGCGGCCGCAATGCAAAATTGCTCGACCATTGGCTCGGCGTGGAGGGCGCTGCGACCCAAGTTGTCGTAGCAGGCTGCCAATGACGGCGCGGCTTTTGTCGGGAGGCCCATTTGAACGGGACCGAACTACGCGACCTAGTCGCGTCATCTCTAGGGCCATTGGCTGACAGCTCTGGCTCGCTGCTTTATTCGGGGCTGGATACGCTTCGTCCGGGACCCGTCTACGTCGTGGGCCTCAACCCCGGCGGGCCGGGGGGCAAGCCAGCGGCGCCCTTTTTGTCGATTGCCGACGCCCCATTCGTCGATGAGACGTGGAGCGCCTACACCAGGGATTGCTGGAAGGACCATATTGGGCCTTGCGATCATCTCGACGAGGACGGACGGGTTCGAGAACCTCATCTGGCCAAGCACCAGCGCAACGCATTGGTGTTGTTCGACGCGCTCGCACTCCCTGCTGAGCAGGTGTTGAGCACCAACTGCATCTTTGGTCGATCAAGGGCCATTTCAAAAATCAAGGACGAGACGTGCTGTGACTTGGCCGCCTGGGAGGCTGCCTGTTGGACCGTGCATCAGCGGCTGCTTGATGTCGTCCGGCCCACCTGGATCATTTCTTTCGGCTATGGGGCGCGTACGAGCCCATTCGGCCTTTGGCGGCAGCGCGCAGGCTCTCCGAAATTTCGTCCAGTTGGGGCCGGACGTCGCGGCGGATGGACCTATGAGGGTGCGTTCGATCTCGGTGAGGGCCGTCAACCATTGAGCGCCAGGATGCTTGGAATCCCGCATCCTTCGTACTTCGCGCTCTCCGAAGACGTCGTTGACTTCATCCGAAGCGAAGTGAAATGACGCCGGAGGAACCTGATCCGGACCACGGCACAGAGGAGCTTTGGTCGCCCATGGCCTCGGCGCCAAGTGACGGTTCGCATGTCGTCCTCTTGATGGCCGGAGGCGCCCAGTTTCTTGGAACCTGGTGGCCAGGTGATACCGAAGCGCCAAAGCCTCAGTGGGGATGCTCGTTGGTGGGCATTGGCAAGCATGGGAACGCTGCCTGGGCGTCGGAGTTCATCGACGCTGACCCGGTTGCCTGGCGGCCTGTTACAAAGGCTTGGACCGAGCAGTATGAACGGGTGGCAGCTTTTGTGATGTCGTCTGGTTGACTGGATGAGCTGGCGCCTGAAGCTCTTCAGGTCGCTTGTTCCAGAACTATCGCTGGCATCCGTGACGTCCGCTGGCGAGCCGCGGGGCAGCCTTCGCGCCAGCGTACAACTTCGCTATGAGGGCTCGACGTCAGGTCAGTCTTGTTTTCCACCGAGACGCGAATGACTATGCGGTTCTCAAAATGCATTTAGCGAGAGCAGCGGGTGAAGGTCGGGATTGCCGCAGTGGCGATTGGCGCGCTGTTTCTGGCCACGAGCGCGAACGCTGAGGCTAGGTCGCGTCGGTCAGGCACGACCGTGCGGGCCCGGCTAGCCGCCTCTACCCATAGGTGGAAGATGGTCGCCGTCACCGGCGACCAATACGTCTTTATGGACGTCATGACGCTGTCGCGCGCCGGTGCGCCGTCGCAAGCGGCTTGGACGCTCTGGACCAAGACCTCGCCGCAGGCGCCGCAGAAGTACGATCTCGTGCATGCCGAGCTGGACTGCCAAGCCAGGACGATGGCTGTAGCGGGTGGGCTTCGCTACGAAGGCGATGCGCCTGCGACCGACTTGGGGGCGGGGGGACCCATGGCGCTACCGCCTGAGTCGACCGGCGAACGAATTTGGCTGTTCGCCTGTACGCGCCAGGACAAGTATCCGTCGGTGCCTGATGTGACATCGATAAGCGATGCCCTTGTCTTGGCAGATGGTCTCCGATCGCCGGAGAAGGCGCTGGCTAAGCTCTTAAGCGACGATGGCATTCTGGCAGTCGCAAAGGACTTCCAAAGGGTCCAGAGCGAACGCGGGATGGCGGGGCTCGCCGATCGAGTCGAGACCTGCTACCGCGATGCAGCGAAGGCTGGTCCCGCTCGGGTTCGTGCAGCGACCGCGTACTGCATCACGCTTGATGTTGCTGCCTTCAAGTTCGACGGGTTCTTTCGGGCGGATGTCCTCAAGAAGACCTCGCAGGACCCTGGCGCCACGACGCCCTTCTATGAAGATGCGGCCTTCTCAAAACGCGTCGCGAGGTACGCAGTCGCCACGACCATTGACCACTCGCTTCCAGACCTTGCGGTGTTCGGCACGCTTGCGGACAAGGCACTTTCAGACTTGGTCAAAATATTGGATCAGGAGCCGAATGGTCCTCCAGCATAGGCCGCTCCCTGATCAACGTCAGCATGCCCTAGGCATTGTCTTCTAGAGGCGATCCGCTGAGCGTTTGAGGGCTTCGTCAGCGATGTGCGAAATCTAGGTTCTTGCCGGACCTGCCATGCAATCTAAGGCATGAGCCATCTTGCTGCGTCGCAGCCGGCTTAGGGGGAATGGATGGGCGGGGCTGTTCGGTTGGCCATGGCCAGGGCCGTTGCTGTCTCGACGCTGGCAGCCGAAGCGGCCGCGCAATCGACGACCGGCGCAAACGAGCCAAGGCAGGCCCGATCGGCCAAGGTGTTCGGGGCGGTTGACGACGCTCTATTCGGCTTTCTGTTCCGAATGAGGCATGAGCTCGATGCGCTTCGGGTCGAGATGGATGAAATGAGGAAGCGCTACGCCGCCTTGGGCGCCGAGATGAGCGCGACGACCCCGTCCGCAGGGAGGCAATTGCGAGCGAGCAGCAGCAGATCGACCGCAAGTATAAAGAGCGCTACGCCCGCTGGGCGTATCCCTACAGGGCGCTCACCACGATACCTGACATCGACGCACCTGCGGCCGGCGCCTCCGATGGCCAGCCCGTTTACAGCGCTAGTCAATGCACTGGGCCGATCGTGATGGGGGTGTGCCATGGCGGCATCGTCCCGCAGGCGGGGCCTCAGATGGTGTGTCACGGGCAGATGCTGAACGGTCAGTGCACCGGGCCGATGTTCTGACGATAGACGCATCCTCGCAGACCGTGATGGGGGAGGGGCATTGCGCCGTAATCGGGGTGCTAGCGGTCAGCAGCCTTCGTCAGTTCTCTCCAGCTCTAGTCGGTATGACGATCGCGTAGACGCGATCCTTTTTCTTGGAATGACGGACGCGGCATTGATGCTGAAGGCCGTCAGTGGCGTGCAGTAGTCCCCCATTCGCAAGGACCGCCGCGGCGCCGTCTATTTGGGGTACGACCTGCCCAAGGCGCTCGGATCTCACTAGGAGGTGGCGCTGCTTGTTGATGACCTTCAGGAAGCCTGCGTGTTGGTCTAGTGCGGCGTTATCCAAGTCGGGCGGCGCACCGCAATCGAGGTCGAAAATCCTTTCGCGATTCTCGCGGATGTAGGCATTGATTTGATCTGCTGGCGTCAGAATCGCAGCTGGGCGTGCATGTCTCTCTGCTCGTTCGCAAACGATCCGGATGCTCGCTTCGACATCCTCCAACGGCAAGATGCCGAGCCGTTGGGCGAAATACCCGGCAGCATAGATCAGTCCGTAAGTTGTGGCTTTACGGGGATCGACCAGATCCTTGAGCTTGACGTGACCCCCTGAAACTCCTCCAGGAATAACTAGAGTCCGCCCCAAGGAAGGGACGGACGAATGAAGCGATCAAGGTTCACGGAAGAGCAGATCAT